>Ga0210043_1000024_pt1 | contig 173752 bp, 275 predicted proteins | sample CryGeymet201501t_FD_183990 | JGI IMG/M metagenome (GOLD analysis project Ga0210043, IMG submission 183990) | Groundwater microbial communities from Crystal Geyser aquifers in Utah, USA - Crystal Geyser metaG 2015-01t (SPAdes) (version 2) | ecosystem: Environmental > Aquatic > Deep subsurface >...
CCTAGAAACGAATCACTTGAAACGGAGACAAGACCATGAAACTTTTCCCTGATGCCGCCGCCCTCGAATCATCCGGCTATCTTTTCCGGATCACTGACAACGGCGGCGAAACCTTTGACAGAATCACCGTCACGTTTTGCGATGGCGACGCGCTCGTTTGCACGCTCGGGACCATTTGCGCCCACGTTGAACGGGTTGACGTTCAAGTTGACGCAGAAGCCGTCGAATCCGGCGAGGCGCGGGACTTGCGCTGGATTGATCTGGACCCCGGCCTGCAATCGCGCATCCTTGCCGATCTGAATAACGGCTTTGCGGATTATATCGAAGCCGCGCCCGCAGCCGCGACTCGGGACGAAGCCCGCGACTGGGAAGGGCTATGGGATCACTACAGTGATAAACGTTCGCCGATTTATAAGTTGGGGGATTATTATCGCATCCGCGATGATGAGCGCGACAATGAAAACGACGATGACGATGACGCCTTTGAGACGCCAGCATTCGCTACGTTCCGGGACGCCTTATTCTACATGTTGCCAACCGACTATGACTTGAGCGGCCCGGAATATCACACCACGGTCGATCTCTGGGATACCGAAGGGGGACCGGCTGAACCTTGGGAAAAGGAACAGGATTGCGGTCAATGCGAAGGCACCGGCACAATCGAAGGCGGACCGGGCGGTGATGGGGAGGATGAGGAATGCCCCGTCTGCGATGGGAAGGGCAAGCAGGGATAAACTAGGCGGGCTCCGGCCCGCCTCTTTTCCCGGTAACCCGGCGTTAACCTTAACAAATCGGACTAAGTTGTTAACCATCAAAGTGGAAAAACTACTTGACCGAATCACTTGTGCCGCCTAGAAACGAATCACCGCAATCAAGCGGTTGGAGACTTGACCATGCCTAAGTGGCAATACAGTGGCGACCTTGATCTGCGAGAGGGCGGATTCTTCTGGCTGGACAACGGCGATGAAGACTGGGTGGCAGCCGTAAGCGTGACCCCTTGCAGCAGCGCAAGCGGGCCTGACAATCTGTTCTATATCGAGTCGGGCTCGATCTACTTTGCCCGCGATAAGTATGCTGACTATCTGTCAGTGATCGGCATGGAACCGGAAGACGCGACTCGCGAAGACGTGATCTACGCCGCGCACGCCTATGCTGGAATCGAGCGGGACCACGAAACGGTCGTCCGAATTGGTAAGGACGAAAGAGCGTCGGACCCTTGGCGGTGGAACGATTCGGGGTGGAACCCGGAACCCGATGTAGTGCTGCGCGGTAATGCGAGCCTGCAACGTTGGGTTGAACGCGAGTATCTGTCATGAACGCCGATGCAATCGAAGCGGAAGCCGCCGCAATCGCCCAAGCCGTTGCCGAGCGTAAGGCCCGGCCCTATCAGGCCGATGACAAGGCCCTAGTGGCGGCCTACCTTGCCGCCTCTGGTGTCGCGGGCTCACGCTCTTGGGAGATAACCCCGGAAGCGTTGGACTTGCCCTACCCTGTGTGGGCGGCCATCCGGGCGGCCTACTTCGAAGCCGCGTGCAAGTGGAAGCGGGAGTCCGGCGCATAGCCGGGCTCTTTCCCGGTAACCATCCGTTAACCTTAACAAGTCGTTACCACTAAGTGGAAAAAGTGCTTGACCGAATCGCTTGCGTCACTTAGAAACGAATCAGTTGAAACGGAGACAGACCAATGCCTGAATTTCAAATGGATAAAGAGGGAACCGTCAATGGGATGGTTTTCGCCGATCTCTCCATGATCTTTCAGGGTTACGTGGAAGCGATGCTTTTCACGGAAAACTCGCCCGGCAATAGCATGGTCGATTGGCTGGATGATGAAGTGCAGGCAGGCTTGCGGGAAGGCACCATTGACGGCTGCATTCCGGAAGATGCGGGCTGGGGTGATATTCACCCCGAATCGGCTGAGCGGATGCAACTCGATTGCCTTAACTTCGAAGTGCAAGCCCGCGATCTACTGGCGCAAGCCTATGAGCGCGACTATGACGCGGCGCAAGCGGGCCGGGATTTCTGGTTCACTCGCAACGGTCACGGCGTCGGCTTTTGGGACCGCAAGGAACTGGAAGCGGACGGGCTGGGGGATGCTCTCACCACCATCGCCGAGTCGTTCGGGCAAGTGTATGTCGATTTCATCGCAGACCCTGAAAGCCCGACCGGTTACGGTTACGTCCACGTCTGAGAGGGGAGGGGCCTTGCGCCCCTCTCTTTTTGTCCGGTAACCTATCGTTAAGGTTAACGTGCCGGCCGATCTTCTTAACCATCAAAGTGGAAAAAGTGCTTGACCGAATCACTTGGGTCACCTAGAAACGAATCACTTGAAACGGAGACAAGACCATGAAACTTTTCCCTGATGCCGCCGCCCTCGAATCATCCGGCTATCTTTTCCGGATCACTGACAACGGCGGCGAAACCTTTGACAGAATCACCGTCACGTTTTGCGATGGCGACGCGCTCGTTTGCACGCTCGGGACCATTTGCGCCCACGTTGAACGGGTTGACGTTCAAGTTGACGCAGAAGCCGTCGAATCCGGCGAGGCGCGGGACTTGCGCTGGATTGATCTGGACCCCGGCCTGCAATCGCGCATCCTTGCCGATCTGAATAACGGCTTTGCGGATTATATCGAAGCCGCGCCCGCAGCCGCGACTCGGGACGAAGCCCGCGACTGGGAAGGGCTATGGGATCACTACAGTGATAAACGTTCGCCGATTTATAAGTTGGGGGATTATTATCGCATCCGCGATGATGAGCGCGACAATGAAAACGACGATGACGATGACGCCTTTGAGACGCCAGCATTCGCTACGTTCCGGGACGCCTTATTCTACATGTTGCCAACCGACTATGACTTGAGCGGCCCGGAATATCACACCACGGTCGATCTCTGGGATACCGAAGGGGGACCGGCTGAACCTTGGGAAAAGGAACAGGATTGCGGTCAATGCGAAGGCACCGGCACAATCGAAGGCGGACCGGGCGGTGATGGGGAGGATGAGGAATGCCCCGTCTGCGATGGGAAGGGCAAGCAGGGATAAACTAGGCGGGCTCCGGCCCGCCTCTTTTCCCGGTAACCCGGCGTTAACCTTAACAAATCGGACTAAGTTGTTAACCATCAAAGTGGAAAAACTACTTGACCGAATCACTTGTGCCGCCTAGAAACGAATCACCGCAATCAAGCGGTTGGAGACTTGACCATGCCTAAGTGGCAATACAGTGGCGACCTTGATCTGCGAGAGGGCGGATTCTTCTGGCTGGACAACGGCGATGAAGACTGGGTGGCAGCCGTAAGCGTGACCCCTTGCAGCAGCGCAAGCGGGCCTGACAATCTGTTCTATATCGAGTCGGGCTCGATCTACTTTGCCCGCGATAAGTATGCTGACTATCTGTCAGTGATCGGCATGGAACCGGAAGACGCGACTCGCGAAGACGTGATCTACGCCGCGCACGCCTATGCTGGAATCGAGCGGGACCACGAAACGGTCGTCCGAATTGGTAAGGACGAAAGAGCGTCGGACCCTTGGCGGTGGAACGATTCGGGGTGGAACCCGGAACCCGATGTAGTGCTGCGCGGTAATGCGAGCCTGCAACGTTGGGTTGAACGCGAGTATCTGTCATGAACGCCGATGCAATCGAAGCGGAAGCCGCCGCAATCGCCCAAGCCGTTGCCGAGCGTAAGGCCCGGCCCTATCAGGCCGATGACAAGGCCCTAGTGGCGGCCTACCTTGCCGCCTCTGGTGTCGCGGGCTCACGCTCTTGGGAGATAACCCCGGAAGCGTTGGACTTGCCCTACCCTGTGTGGGCGGCCATCCGGGCGGCCTACTTCGAAGCCGCGTGCAAGTGGAAGCGGGAGTCCGGCGCATAGCCGGGCTCTTTCCCGGTAACCATCCGTTAACCTTAACAAGTCGTTACCACTAAGTGGAAAAAGTGCTTGACCGAATCGCTTGCGTCACTTAGAAACGAATCAGTTGAAACGGAGACAGACCAATGCCTGAATTTCAAATGGATAAAGAGGGAACCGTCAATGGGATGGTTTTCGCCGATCTCTCCATGATCTTTCAGGGTTACGTGGAAGCGATGCTTTTCACGGAAAACTCGCCCGGCAATAGCATGGTCGATTGGCTGGATGATGAAGTGCAGGCAGGCTTGCGGGAAGGCACCATTGACGGCTGCATTCCGGAAGATGCGGGCTGGGGTGATATTCACCCCGAATCGGCTGAGCGGATGCAACTCGATTGCCTTAACTTCGAAGTGCAAGCCCGCGATCTACTGGCGCAAGCCTATGAGCGCGACTATGACGCGGCGCAAGCGGGCCGGGATTTCTGGTTCACTCGCAACGGTCACGGCGTCGGCTTTTGGGACCGCAAGGAACTGGAAGCGGACGGGCTGGGGGATGCTCTCACCACCATCGCCGAGTCGTTCGGGCAAGTGTATGTCGATTTCATCGCAGACCCTGAAAGCCCGACCGGTTACGGTTACGTCCACGTCTGAGAGGGGAGGGGCCTTGCGCCCCTCTCTTTTTGTCCGGTAACCTATCGTTAAGGTTAACGTGCCGGCCGATCTTCTTAACCATCAAAGTGGAAAAAGTGCTTGACCGAATCACTTGGGTCACCTAGAAACGAATCAGTTGAAACGGAGACAGACCATGCAAACAGCTATTGAACGCCTCAAGGAAGCCGCCAAGGACTCATTCATGAAGCCGCAATCCTACATGGGTGCGGACATTCAGGAAGCGATTATGGAAGCCGGGCTCGATCTGGAAGACGACAAGATTTATGCACGCCTCTCGGCTCCGGGCTATCTCGATTGCACTGATTGGAGCGGTCCCTTCGACACCACGGAAGAGGCCGCACAAGCCTTGCTGGACCTCTACTTCGAAGATTGAGAGTAGGGGCTTCGGCCCCTCTCTTTTTGCCCGGTAACCAGCCGTTAACCTTAACAGCGTGGTAACTAAGTGGAAAAACTTCTGGACGAATTGGCTTGCGAATCACCTACGACTCGCCTATCAAGAGTTCAGCGCAATTCCGCGCTTGGAGACGACCAAATGTCATCACCTTTCCTACCTTCGGTGCAAGAGCAACTACAAGCTCGCCGCGACGAATCGGACGACGGCTTCGCCTGCGTTCATATCGATACCTGTCTTTCATCCTTTCTGAATGACCACCACAATCGCGATGGCGAATTGCTGCTGGGCGCAATCGTCTTCGGCGATACTTCCATCGGTGAAGTCAAGAACGAACTGCTGAGCGAGTTCGACTCGGTGGCTTACGATCTGGCTGGTGAGCGTGCTGGCTATGACCACGACAAGGCTCGGAAAGCGATCCTGCGTGCGTTTGTGGACGTTCATCCCATGGAACTGGACCGGAAAGCTTTCGATCCTTCGCTGGATTTCCGCGACGAAGAGGACGACGGCTTCGGCTGCGAGGAATACTGTCAAGCGTGGTTCCTCATTACGTGGAACGTTCCGGAAGAGGAGGACGAGACATCGGATTGATCGACGCACTCGCCCGCCTAGGTGTGGGCGTCCTCTTCCTTATCCTTGCAACTGGGCTGGCCGCGTGCCAGCCCCTTTTCTTTTGGTAACCATTCGTTAAGGTTAACAACAAGTGGAGTTCGGTGGAAAAAGTTCTTGACCAAATCGCTTGCACCGCCTAGAAACGAATCAGTTGAAACGGAGACAGACCAATGATCAAAGCAGCAGCAGATTTCAGCCACATCCGCCCGGACGAAGTAGCTGAGTGTTGGGATGGTGTTGACGCCGTTCCCGGCCTTTACAGCGCCCTTTGGGGTTGTGTGAACGATTACAAGGCCCCGTCGCCGGAAGTATCGGAAGAGCCCTGCCACGGTATGGATTCGGTCGCTGACTTCTGGGATCGGTTCTCGGATGATCACAAAGAGGCGCTTAACGCCCTCTGCGAACGGCACGCTGAGTTCTGGACCGGCCACGAGGAGTATTGAACATGAAGCTATTTTTCGTTGCTCACTTCAACGGCGAAAACTACGACTTGTTCGTGGTTGCCAACACGGTGGCGGAAGTGACTCAAGTCTGGCGAGACCATTACGAAATGCCGGACGAAACGCCCGAAATGATCTTCAAGGTAGCTGGCGCGAGCCCGGTCGGATCACGGGAAGAGCCCCATGCCTTCGAATGGCACGGGGTCAATCTCCCACGGGTTGGCGGCTCTCGACCGGCCAACCCGCGCTGAGGGGAGGGGCTTTGGCCCCTCTCTTTTTGTCTGTAAAAATTCGTTAAGGTTAACAGCCCGATAACCACTGGAAAAATAAATGGAGAAAGTGCTTGCGTGAATCGAATCACCGGCCTATTACCGAATCACCGGCACGGAGCCGGAAGGAGAAAGACCATGCAAGACGCCTCACTTTTCAAGCGCCGCGAAACGACCTTCAACGGCGGCGAATCGACCACTGGGGTTTACATCCCCAAGCAGACCGTCACGATCGGGCGGTGTGTTGATGAAAACGAAGACATCTGGACCGTCACAGACGTGAACGGCAAGACCCACCGGGTTGATGGATGCGAGTTGCACCCGCACCCGGAATCCGCGCTGACCAATGTCGAGTTCATGAATCTGGTCATGACGTGGTGCAAGACCCCGTTGATGCACGCCTTCATCTTTCAGGCGCTGGATCAATACGCCAAGGCTGTCGTCAAGGCAGACGTGGCGACGCTCGAAACCCCGTTCATCGCTGGGGCGGCGTGGCAGGAAACGGCCCGTGAATATATGGGCTTCGCTGTCGCCCGTGAATACGTGGAGAAAGAGCGCCACAAGGAATTGACTCCGGCCGATTGAGCCTTCGGGCTCTCGGCAGAGGGGCAGGGTTTGGTCGCCCTGCCCCTCACCTTTTTCTGGTAGGGACCCGTTAACCTTAACAAATAGGGGTGGGTTGTTAATCGTGGAAAAAGTGCTTGACCGAATCAGTGGATAATGGCACCAACGAATCACCACAAAGGAGACAGACCATGCGAATCACTTACGAAATTGTGACCCCGGAAAGCGCCGAACAAGGCGACGCCGAAGAACGGGGATTCGTCCTTCCGGCTCGTTTCTTCCATATGAAGGTATCAATCGAACAGGTCGATGAACTGGATGACTCAGACTTGGAGTGGAGCTTGCGGGACGCTGAACAATACCTAGGCCGTAATGGCATGGAGGATTCCGGTCGCTGGTTTTCCACAATTGACCCGGACCGCGATTATCAAACAGGTGCTGAAACCTATGAATCGCTGCACCCGTCGGACAACATCACACCGGCAAGCTACGAACGCCTTGCGCGTATCTTTTGCTGGGATCGCGACCCTCGACAGTTGCGAAGCTGATGGGCTGCCTTGACGCCGTGGCCCGGCTGCTGCTGGGTGTGTTCTTACTGATCATCGCCGCCGGGGTTGCATCATGCACCCCGGCATTTTTCTTTCTGGTAACGGTTCGTTAACCTTAACAGAAGTGTTTCACTTGTTAACCAACTTTGAAGTGGAAAAAGTGCTTGACCGAAACAGCGAATCACCCTAGACCGGGATCACCAACAACGGAGACAAACCAAATGAGCGAACACGCAATCAGCAATGCACGGGGCTGGCTCTCGACAATCGTCGGGGCGATGGCCGCGCTGGAAGCCCTGAACGACGGAGCCGAATCGGCTGAGTTCGACGGGGAGACCTTCACCGACCCGGACGACGTGCAGAACCGGATTCAGGAAATGCCGCTTTCCGTGGAAGTGCGCGACGGATGGCGGGCACCGGGCGGCGAATCGGAGCCGGAAGAGTTCGCGATTCTGCTCTCGACCGGCGGACCGGCCTTGCGGGTATATGGTGACATCGGCGGCGAACCTTTCTTGCAGTGGCAGGACTGGGGCACGCCGTGGACCACCTACCATGACACCACCGAACAGGAAGACGAGGCCCTGCAAGCCTTTGTCGGAATGTTCTATCTCGGCGAATAAGGAAAGGCGGGGCAACCCGCCTTTTTCTTTGGGTGTAAACATTCGTTAAGGTTAACGGAATCGGTCTATCGTGTTAACCATTCTTCAAAGTGGAAAAAGTGCTTGACCGAATCGCTGGAAAATGCGAATCAGGGTTTACCGGAAGAGACCGGAAAACAGGAGACAGACCATGAAGACACTTTTTGAAATCCCGACCCGTGGCGATGACATGACCATGCCGGGCGGCATCGCGCTGCGCTACAACGAAAACCGCGAAGAGTTTGTGGTCCACAACTACAACACCGACCGGGAGACAGGCACCGAACGCAATTACTTTGGTGGCGGCTACTACTGCTCGGGCACACCGGCGGAACGTCTGAGCGGGGCCATGGCAGACCTCAGCAAGCGGGTTGCACGTCAGAGCAATTACGATCTGGGCGGCTCCATTGATGTGGAAGCTTTGACCGGACTCCCTGCCCGGCTCTACGCCATCTAATACCGGGACCCGGCACCCTGAGAACAGGGGCCGGGTTTCCAAACACCGGCGGGACCCGGCCCACTGAGAACAAGGGCCGGGTTTCCAAATTGGTAACCAATCGTTAAGGTTAACAAATTGATGAAATGAGTTAACTATTAAAGTGGAAAAAGTGCTTGACCGAATCGCTGGGAACGGGCAAACGAATCAGGCGCACTCAAGCGCAGGAGACAGACCAATGCCCAAACTTTACAATGCGGACATTAGCATCACCGCGACCGCCTATGTGATCGCTGAGAACGAAGACGACGCACGGGAAAAGATTAGCGCCCTTCAAGGGGACTACATCGAATTTTCCGACCGCCGCCAGCAAGTGGCAGACGACCTGTTCGTGACCGGCGAAACCTATGGCCCTGATATGCCGAAACTGTCGCTGAGCCCTGCTATGACCATCAACCACAGCGCGACTCGCCCCTATGTCTGTCTGGTGCAGGAACTGACCGGCGAAGAAGAGGATGTAGGATGATGCACGAAGCCAATCAATCCCGGATCGACTGGGCAAAGAACGCCCTCGATACCTTCACCATCGAAACCTATGGCGGACGGCCTTACTCGACGCTTGAAGCGCAATGCGCCGACTGCGAAGAAGGTGAGGGTGACGACTACACGGCCATCCAAGACCTTATCGGTGATTTGCTCCATGTGGCCCACGAAAGAGGCTGGAACACAGCCGAACTAATCCGGCGGGCGGAAGCCAACTTCGTCTATGAAGCTGCACCGGACTATCAAGGCGACTAAGGGAGAGGGGCTTCGGCCCCTCTTTGCTTTTTGGTCGTTTTGGATCACCGCCGCTTTGGATCGACGCGACTTTGGATCGCCCCGGTTTTGGGTTTGGATCATTTCGATTTTCATGATCGCCGCCATTTTGCAGGAGCCCGGACCGACCGACCGAACCAGCCGACCGAGCCCCACGCTCCCCACCAGCAGATGGTTAACGAAACTGACCAATCTGTTAAGGTTAACGCCGGCGGCCGAATCCGTTAAGGAATATGGTTAACAGATTGGCTGATTTTGTTAACCATCAAAGTGGAAATAGTGCTTGACCGAATCAGCGAATCGGTCCATACCCGAATGGTAAATGGCTGGACAGCCAGATCAAGGAACTGGATTGCGATTGGGGCGACCCTGTTTCACCTGAATGCGAATCGCATCTCTATTGAGGGAGCGGGCTTCGGCCCGCCTCTTGGCTGGTAACGGTTTGTTAAGGTTAACGGTCGGCCGGGATTTGTTAACCATCAAAGTGAAAAGTAAGTGGAAAAACTGCTTGACCGAATCGGCTTAGACTGGCACTAACGAATCACCGCAATCAAGCGGACGGAGAAAGACTATGAGCCGACACCAGAAACGCCGCCTTGCCGCCAAGCGTGCGCGCATCGCCATTCTTTCCTCGTGGATCGCAAAGGGCCGCCGCTAATGGCTGGCTTCTGGGATCGCGTGGACACCCTCGAAATGGTGGAACTCTACGCCGAGGACAACGGCCAGATTGCCAGCGAAGAGGAGCTTTCCAAGCGCTTTGACGAAGAAGTGCTTCCCGATGTGATCGCACACTACGGCGAAAACGATTCGGTTGCTATCAATGAAGAATTTAGCAACTGGTCGGACATGCTGTGTAAGGACGGCGAAATTCACCCGGAACAATACAATTCGTATTGCTACGTTGGAAAGCTGGCAGACGACTAAGGCGAGGGGCTTAGGTCCCTCACCAAACTTTTTTTTTGTAATTAGTGGAAAAAGTGCTTGACCGAATCGGTTGGTTCGCCTAGAAACGAATCAACAGCAACGGAGGCAGTCATGCAGATCAACACCTACCACGTTTACATCAACAACACCTTTTCCGGGATCATCTCGGCGGTGTCTTACCGGCAAGCGCGCCAGCGCGCTAAGGCCAAGGTTTGAGGGGAGGGGCTTCGGCCCCTCTTTCTTTTTGCCCGGTGAAATTTGTTAACCTTAACGAATATGGTTAACAAATTGACGTTTGGGGTTAACTATCAAAGTGGAAAAAGTGCTTGACCGAATCGGTGACTCGTGCGAAAACGAATCATCAATCGGAGACAGATCATGCAAAACATCCGCAAGAATCCCATTGCCGCCTCGCTCGCCAGCGCTCACCTCGCCCCTCGCAAGGTTCGCGCTCGTAAAGGCAAGGGCTCTTTCCGCCGCAACCCCAAGCATCGGGGAGTGGCGGCATGAGCCGCGCTCGCAACACCCTCGACTCCCGCTATAGCGTGCGCCTCGAATGGTGCGGACGTGCGACGCAGCAATGGGTTGCCCGCTTCTGTGGTGATTGGCTCGGATGCGACTCGACCCGCTCGGGCGCTGAGGAAATCGCCCGTCTGTATGAGCGCGACCGCTGGAGCATGGCAGCATGAGCGACCGCATCCGCCCCGTGACTTTCGACTCGGCCCAGATCGAGCCCTTTGCTGCTCGCATCATCGGCATAGCCGCTTCGCAATTCTGTCGCCTCAAAGAGCGCGAGAAAGAGACCGGAGAGAAGTCGGACCCCTTCGACATGGAAGATGCTCTTATGCATCTCTGGTGGGCTCTCAAGGGGCTTGATCACATTGCAATAGCGTTACGCGGCGGCAGGGACTGCGACGACGTGTCAGGCGTTCATTTTTCCATGGTGATGAATGCGGAACACAGCAGGATTCGCCGCCTCATCATGGAAGAACTTGGAGTCGATCCCGGATCGCATCCGCGCTGGAAATGAGGGGCTTCGGCCCCTCTCTTTTTGCCCGGTAACCCCACGTTAAGGTTAACCGATCGGGCGAAGTTGTTAACCATCAAAGTGAAATTGAAGTGGAAAAAGTTCTTGCACGAATCAGCGAATCGCCCTAGACCCGAATCACCGGGCGGCACCTACTGACTGGCAGAGCAGCAGCAAGGCTCGCCCGGTAACTCACACAGGAGACAGGCTATGTTCGAAGTCAAGACCACCCTGCGGACCTACAAGGTCGAAGCCAATCACATCAACGCCGCTTTCATCGCCGCAAACGTGCTGGCAGTGGAAGGCGAAGAAATCCTTTCCGTGGCCTATGCTGGGCCCGTCACGTTCATCATCGTGGAGATCGCGGCATGATCAGCAAGAAAGATGCCATCGCCAAGGCAATCGCGGCTGGAGCCTCGGAGGAGGAAATTGATCGCCAAGCCGCAAACTACGTCCGCCAAGTCGGCACCGTGCCTTTCAACAACATGATTCGGGCTCTCAACATCGGCCCTTGGCACAACACCGTTGACGACTGGACTCGGCTGGCAGCAGCCCTGACCGCGAGGGGATTGGCGCGAAAGCGCTAATTCCTTAACGGAATTGATGAATTTGTTAAGGTTAACGCGAATTAAGAATAAAGTGGAAAAAGTGCTTGACCGAATCAGTTAACCATCCTAGAAACGAATCAACAGCAACGGAGACACACAATGAAGATCAAGATCAAGACCACCGCTCGCTACACCGCAAAGCGCAAAGCCGCCATCATCGCCGATGTGGACAACGGCACCACCACCCTCGAAGACGTTTGCAGCCTGCACAACATCACAAGCGAAGAGTTTGCTGGCTGGCGTAAGTCGCTGGATCGCTCGGGACAGCAGGGGCTTCGGATCACTCGCCTGCAACACTACCGGGCAGCATAAGGGGAGGGGCTTCGGCCCCTTTTCTTTTGGCCTTAACCCAGTGTTAAGGTTAACAGATCAGCCGAATTAGTTAACCAATTAGCTGGAAAAAGTGCTTGACCGAATCAGCGAATCACCTTAGACCCGAATCACAAACAACGGAGACAGACCATGCGTTTTCTTTCTGCAACCCTTATGGCCCTCGGCCTTTTAGCTGGTTATGGTGCTTTCTACATGACAGCGAACATTGACCTAACCCCGCTCGCCCCTGAGGCCCGGACCGTCACCCAGATGCTCTTTAACGCCCTTGCTATGTGCGGGCTTTGCCTGCCCGCCTTGTCGATGCTGGCGCTGCACGACGACGCAAACTTGCGCCGCCAGTATCCCCACCGCTATCGCAAGAATCGCCGCTAATGGAAACGCTGGCAGAATATCGCCACAAGCGCGACCGGGCAATCGTTCAACGCCGCATGGGCGAAGAGCGCCGCCGCCACGTCAATCAATGCGTGGCTGACATCATCGCACAAGGTAAGATGGAAGAGCGCCGCCAGACCATCCGCCGGGAGGAAGATCAATGACAGACCGCCGATTCGTTATCGTGGAAAACGCCGGATATGAAGGCGAAAAAGACATCACCCACTTTCTCACCTTGCGGGAGGCATTCGCCTATCAGCGCGGCCATTATGAGCCGGACGAGATCGAAGAATTGCACGTCGATATTCGCCAAGACTGGACGGACGAAAACGGCGATTTTCATCAGGAATATGTCTATTAGGTGGAAAAAGTGCTTGACCGAATCGATGGACTATGCGAAAACGAATCATCGAAACGGAGACAAGCAAATGACCACCATCCTGATCCTCGCAATCGCCTTCCTGATCACCGCCACCGTGGCAATCATCAAGGCCCGCGCCGAACTCGCCGCTCACGCCGCCGAACAGGCAAGCAAGCATATCCCCAACCCAACCGAATACACCGGCCCGCGCTTCACCGCACATGGCCGGGAAATCCAACAGACCGGACGCCGGATCATCTGAGAAAGGGGCGGGAGAAATCCCGCCCTTTTCTTTGTCTGGTAACCGGGTGTTAAGGTTAACAAAACGGTTAAATTCGTTAACCATCAAAGTGGAAAAAATGCTTGACCGAATCGGCTGGTATGTTTAGACCCGAATCACTGGAAACGGAGACAGACCATGAGCAATTCCACCGAACAAGCAATGGCCGCCGACCTCGACCTTTGCGACATGATCCTTGCATTCGGAACGCCTGCCGCCAAGCGCAAGGCCCGCGCCCACCGCAAGGCTTGTTTCGCAGAAATCGCCCGGATGAACGCCGAGTCTGGGACTGACAAGCTGAGCGATGATGAATTACTCGCCGAATTGATGGCCTGACAGGAACCGGCCCCTGACAACAGGGGCCGGGACCCTAATTCACTGAGAAAAGGGGCCGGGCTCCAAAATCGTAAATTCAGGTTAACCTTAACCGATCGGCCGAAATCGTTAACCATCAAAGTGGAAAAAGTGCTTGACCGAATCGGCTGGCGCGTTTAGACCCGAATCACTGGAAACGGAGCCAGACCATGGAAAGATTCGAACTGACAGGCTCGGGCATCAGCGACGGGCAGAATCCGGAAAAACTGCTTGCCGCCGCGAAAAAGTGCGGCCTTCACAATCCCCGACTCGCCTATCACTTCGGCTGGTCGAATCAGCCGAAAACGATTCGTTTCAGCGCTGAAAGCTGGGAAGCTGCCGATAAGGTCGCCGATCTGGTGCGAACCGAATTTTACCCGGAAAATGCCGAGGGCCGTTTGTGCCCGATGATTCGGGCCTATCCGGTGAAAGCCCCGGAAGCCTGATCCCGGAAAAGCCCGATTCGCCGAATCGGGCTTTTTCTTTGGCGGTAATCTCTGGTTAACCTTAATAAAACGGCGAAATTCGTTAACCCTAAAAATCGGGATTTTCTGGAAAAAGTGCTTGACCGAATCGGCCTTTTCTGGAAAAACCGAATCACCGCAAACGGAGAAATGACATGATCACCATGGAAGCGATTATCGGGGGCCTTATTTCGGGGTTCGCTGTGCGCCTCTATGGTGCAGGACTGGCGCTCTATGTGGGCCTGTGTGCGAGCGACCTTATCAGCAGCACCCTTGCCAGCGCCACGGCTACCCTAGACACCCTACCCTAACCTACTCTGTCCTGCCCGGCCTAGGCTGTGTGCGCGGCTCTCGGCTGCTATGGATCAAGGTCATTTTAGGTATGCGTGCGTGTGCGCGTGCGTGCGTGTGCGCCTGTGCGTGCGCCTGTGCGGGCGCGTGCGCCTGCGGGTGTGCGCGCCTGCGTGTGTGTGTGCATGTGTGCGCGTGCCTGCCTAGGCGCGCACGAGGTGGAAAAACAAACTCACAAACTAATTCATTTTGTTATTGATTTGGTAACGAATCCCTGCGATAAAGGGACATCGAAAGCGAACGGAGACAAGACCATGTTCAAGATCATTGACACCGCAAACAACAGCGAATGCCTTGGTAGCTATGAAACCCGCGCTGGGGCAGACTACGGGCTCGGCATGGTAGCTTGTGGACGTGGTAACGACTCGGGCTTGCGTATCGTCAACCAAATGACTCATTGCGTAGAAGTGCCCGCCACGTTCTAAGTAGTGGAAAAACAAACTAACAAAATAATTCATTTTGTTATTGATTTGGTAACGAATCCCTGCGATAAAGGGACATCGAAAGCGAACGGAGAAACAACATGACCAACCTGATCCCCACCTTCCGCGTTTACAAGAACAAGGTCCTTGTCGGCACCGTGTCGGCAACCACCGAACAGCAGGCCCATGCCCGCGCATACGGCAAGTATGGCCGCTGCGAAGTCATGAAGGCTGACATGGAGCGCCGCCTTAGCACTAGCGGCCGTGTGGAGCGCGCTGACAGCAGCTTCACCCATGGCCGCAGCCCCTACCCCACCCCCGGCTTTGAGGCACGCCGTGCCGCTGAAATCGCCCGCTGGAAAGCGGGCGAATAAGCCCACCTTAACAAACGTTAACCTAAACGAAGGGCGAGTCGAGTGATCGACTCGCCCTTCCGATTCGCGTGCGAATCGAATCGATTCGTTCCTTTGCGAAAAAATTTGACCCCCTAGGGGACCCAAAGGGGTTTACCCCCACCTGAAAAAATCGGCCCTCTTAGCTCCTACATGAATCAAAACAGGTAGACATTCTCATATAGCTGTGCTAGTATCCCTGTCCATGGTCAACTAAGATCATGCAGCAAGTGGAGGGGGACCCAACGACCCTCCCATCACGCCCAACTCCCAACAAAACCACCCGTATATTATATATTTTTTCATCACGCCCACTAAAGCTTTGATCCCCTCATCACTCCCATCTCGGCAAACCGGCGAACCGGCAAACCGACCAAAATGGTGACATGACGATCCGGTAATAGCCGTCGTGATGATATGTATTTTTGCGACCCACCGGGGGACCCAAAGGAGGGGGACCCATCGCCGGGGGACCCCGATGGCGATACACCGCCATTATTACGTGACAGTGATGCACCTTAGCTGTGATGCAGTGGTGTCTTCCTGACGGATGCCTATCTTCCCCACCAAAATGATTGGACCCAATACCCGTGGCCCACAAGAAGAAGCAGATTTTCTTTCCCACCGATCCTGTTCACGTCGCCGAGAAGGTCGCAGCCAGCCGGCAGCCGCCCAAGCCGGTCCCAGTCCTGAAAGCGCAGACCCCCGGTCAGAAAGGTTACATCCGCAAGCTTACCCAGAACCACCACGACATTCTTTTCGCCGTCGGCCCGGCCGGCACCGGTAAGACCTACGCCGCTGTTCTCGATGCCATCATCAAGTTCCGCCGAGGCGATTGCACCAAGATCATCATCACGCGTCCCATGGTCGGTGCTGGTGGTGAAGAGCTTGGCACTCTGCCGGGCGGCGTGATGGAGAAGGTGGCACCATGGTGCATCCCGCTCCTCGACATCTTCAAGGAGTTCTATACCAAGTATGAGGTCGAGCAGATGCTGGACCGCGAGGAGATCGAAATCGCTCCCCTTGCCATCATGCGTGGCCGCACCTTGAAGAACGCGATCGTGATCGCCGACGAAGCCCAGAACTGCACGATCGAGCAGATGAAGATGCTGATGACGCGTATCGGCTCGGGCTCGCGGATGGTCATCACGGGCGACATCGAACAGCACGACCGACCGCACGGCCAGTCGGGTCTCGCCGACGTGATCCGCCGGATCGAGGAAAAGGAAGCACGGACGCGTTTCGAGGCGGCCATTCCCGGATCGATCGTTGCGAGTGATGAGGACGAAGAGACGCCCCGGCTGCGTCACAGCCGCATCGGCGTCGTGCGTCTTGGTCGCAAGGACATTGTGCGTCACGAGGTGATCGATGACGTTCTGAGCCTCTACGAGGAGTAAGAAAAAGGTGGGTGCGGCGGTTCTTGGGGGCGGCCGCACCCACAGACAAAGCCGGCCGGGGGTATGGCGGGCTTCGGACGATCGGAATCGGGTAACCGATCTCTTCGTCGGTATCTCAACAATTCCCCTACGTCAAGAACCTTTCCCACACATTAACAATGCCGCCGGCATCCACCTCAAGGAAATCCCATGTTTCACCCACCCATCTTCGTAACCGAGAGCCGCCCCGGCGGCGCGAACGCCAATCACAATCTGTTCCGGATCAAAATCTGGCGCAAGGCTGTCAGCGGAGCGGCCACCTTGCTGCAAGAAGTGGTGGAGTGGCAGTTCATCGTTCCGATCATGTTGATGATCCCCGTCTTGGTGGGAGGCGCTGGTTATCTGCTCATCGATTTCCCCTCGAACGTCGAGTTGGGTTTTTGGATGTTCTTGTCCGTTCTGCTGGGGATCGCCAGCCCGATCTACCTGACGCCGGTCACCCGTGAGATGGAGCTTCGGGGTAAGACCTGCGAAGCTGTCGCAGCGCATCGGGCCTATGGTGTCGATTTCGAAGAGCGCTTCAACATGGAAGCCGGCTCTCTCACTTACTACAAGCAGTTCAAGGGTTGGACCCTCGACCGGATCAAAGCCGGGATGCTCAAGAAGGTGCCCTACGCCCAACGCAAGTATGAGGCGAACGCCGCTTGGGTCCTCAAGTGGAAAGAGAAGCTGGAGAAATAATATGAGACCTCGTTGGCAAGTCACTCTCCTCTTGCTCACCCTTCCGATCTGGTTCCTTCCGGCGATGGTCTACGTTGGCTGGATGGAAGCAGGACGAGACATCATCACCAAGGATGTCCCGGTCGGTGTGCCGTGGATGCTCTTCGGTAAGAAGCCACGCGGATATTAAACCATGGAAACCTTCTTCATCCTTCTCGGGCAAGCTGTCGTCGGCTGGATCATCGCTGATCTGCTGGGCGGTTTTGTTCATTGGTATCTCGATAGGGTTGCCCGGCCGCGCTGGGATTGGCTGGAGAAGTCAGTCTGGGCCCCGAACCGGGTTCACCACGCTGACCCGCTGGCGTTCACCGCTCATGGTTTCTTCAACCGCAACTCGACGACCTTTGTGGCGGCCAGTGTAGCCGCCGGTTTGTGGCTCTTGGCGTTCGGACCGTCTGTTGTTCTCCTGTTTGCCTACGCCGGTGGGATGTTGCAGAACGAGGTCCACTACTGGACTCACAAGAAGTCCACCGGTTGGATCAAGGTCATTCAACAAACTGGTGTCATCCAGTCTATCCCAACACATGCCCGGCACCACAAACCACCCCAGAACCGGAACTACTGCATCCTGACTGAATGGTGCAACCCGGTGCTGGAGCGTCTGGATGTATGGAACCGGTTGGAGCGCCGCTTCGGAATCACCGACATTATTACTTGACAGTGGTGGAACATTCTGTTAGGTTTACATCAAATCAAATGTAGCATCACGCGCCTAGGCGACATCTCGTTGTAAGATCGAGACCACGGGGAGGCGAGTTGGAGGTAGTAAGTCCTTGGTCGGACCGAACCCCGAGACGGACCAATCTGCGATCGAAAAGGCGGACTGTCATTTACCGAAGTGCTTGATGTGGTAGGTGAGCCCGGTTCCAGTGGGGCCAGATGGGTAAGCCCCTTCTCACGCGTGGTAGGTCTTACAAGACCGCTCGAAGCGCGGGGATTGTTTCAGATACCGGCTTCGGCCGGCGGTTGGCCCCGTCATCGGCCTGTCTCCTCCCAGACTGGCCCCCTCGCTCCTCGGATCGAGAGGGTCCTTTTCCCGGAAGTTCTTCTCCTTGGCTGATAAAATCACAAAGCGGCAAGCCCGCACCTTCGCTCAGCGACAGGCGCTCTATGCTACGCGTCAGTCGAAGCAGCAGATGATGGAGAATGTCCCGCTCTTCGCGAACTGGGACTATGCCAACTGGCGCTTGATCTGGCTGGCGATCCGTCACGCCATGATCGGTGAAGTAGAGATCAAGAAGCACGGCACCGAATATCTACCCCAGCCGGAAGGCATGGACGAGAGCCAGTATTCGGCCTACCTCGATCGCGCTGTTTTCTACAACATGGTTTACCGCACCGTCACCGGCCTTACCGGTGCGATCTATCGGCGTGACCCGCGCCTGATGAAGGCTGGTCCCAAGGTCCGTGAGCTTTCGAAGCGCATCTCCAAGGACGGTCTGTCCCTCAAGCTGTTCGCCAAGGTCATCACTCAGGAAATGCTTTCGACCGGACGCTACGGCGTTCTGGTTGACAAGACTGATGACGCCAACAGCGTGACCGCCAAGCCTTACCTCGCCGGCTACACCTGCGAGAACATCTTGGACTGGACGACGACCGAGATCGAAGGACGCGACGAGTTCGACTACATTCTCCTGCGAGAGTTCAGCGTCGATCGCCGCTTCTTCGAAATGGTTGCCGATCAAGTGGTGCCGAATGCCACCTACGGGCAGTTGTTCACTGTCTACCGCGTCCTGCGTCTGGTCTACAACGACATGGATAATCGCTGGGAATACCGGCAGGAACTCTACGCCCGTGGTTCGGCCGATGCCGATCTTTCGGAAGAGCCGATCATCACGACCCCGATGGTATTCGGCGTCCCAATGAAGCGCATCCCGTTCCGCTTCTTCAATGCCACGACCAATCTCGGCGACATCGAAAAACCGCCGATCCTCGACATCCTCACCCTCAACCTCTCGCACTACAAGAGCTACGCTCAGCTTGAGCATGGCCGCTTCTACACTGCCAACCCGGTCTACTATGTGTCGGGCGGACAGGAAGACGACGAATACCACATCGGCCCCTCGGTCGTCTGGGAAATCGGAAACGGCGAGAAGGCTGGTATCATCGAGTTCAACGGCTCTGGTATGAAGAGCCTTGAGAATGCCTTGCAGCAGAAGGAGACGCAAGTCGCTTCGCTGGGTGGGCGTTTGCTGGGAGACTCATCGACCGCCGGCCAGTCGGACAATCAGGTCAAGCTCAAGGATCGCAACGAAGCATCCTTGCTCCTCAACGTCACCACGGTCCTCAACGAGAACTTCACTGAGCTTCTGATCATCCTCGGTAACTGGATGAACGAGCGCTCAGAAGGTCTGGAGTTCCGCGTCAACCAAGACTTCCTGCTCGATCAGGCCGCCGCCCGTGAGTTCCGCGCCATCACGATGATGTATCAGGCCGGGCTCATCGGCATCGAGATCATCTATGAATACTTCCTCAAGGCGGATGTTATCCCGGAGTATGTGACTCTGGAAACCTTCACCAAGATGCTGGAAGATCAGGCCCAGTTCCCGAACAACCCGGACTTCGCCAGCCGCAAGGAAGGGTTCCCGGATGCCCGGACCCAGCGCGCCGACGAACTGGCTCGCGATCTCGACGACAACGAAACCGGCCGCCTCGACAGCGAACTGGAATCGGACGAAGCGATTGCCGAACAGGCCCGCAAGTCCGCCGAGAAGGTTGCCAAGGAACAGCCGAAGATCGCTCCTGTCCCAGCGACCGCAAAGCAAGCAATGCAAAAAGACGCCCCGGCACCAGCGCCAAAGCCGGCACCAAAGGCGTAACCTATGAGTAACCCGGACTACGACATCCACTTGGATCGCGGCCAGTTCAATTCTTTGTTCGATGATGATGGAGAGTCCGGGTTCCCATACGGGGAAGATTTGGATGATATTGAACGTGCCATAGCCGAAGAACTAGGCCCTCCAAAACCTAGGAAGAAACGGAAGAAGGCAAAAAAGTAACTTTTTTATTCCATCACCGCCATTTTAGCTTGACAGTGCATGGAAAATCTCGTATCCTTGTCGGCATATTGGAATTGAAAGCGTTTACCGGGGTCCGGATCAACCGCTTCTTCCACTTTCCCACAAACATGGCTCCGGGGGAGCCTCTACCCAATCCCCAAGGTTCGGAACAAGAAGTAACGCGTCGGTGCGCCGGCAGTCAGCCTTCTTGTTCTGGAAATCCTCTGGAGGGTCCGGAGGTCGCGATGTGAGACGCGTTCATCTCCAGAACCCTCGGTGAGGATTTCCAATGCCCATTATCAATTTCAACACCCTCGAAGAAGTTCCGGCGGAACTCCGCGAGTATGCCAAGGCTGACGAAGAGTCCGGCAAGTTCGCCGTCAATGTCGTCCCCAACCAGAAGCTCGTCGAGTTTCGTGAAAAGAATATCGACCTGAGCAAGCGGCTCGAAGCGGTCACTCCGACCCTCGCCCGTGTTCAGGAAATCGCCGGCGAAGACCTCGATGCCTTCGTCAATGACCTCAACGGTCTCCGCGACATCGCCCAGCGGGTGAAGGACGGGGAACTCAAGACCGACGACCAGATCGAATCTGCGGTTCAGGACCGCATCAAGGTTCTCCGGGATGGCTACGACGAAAACTCGAAGGCGCTCCGCAAGGAACTGACCGAATACCAGCAGAAGGCCCAGACGCTCACCGAGCGACTGAACCGCACTGTTATCGACAAGGAAGTCACAGCGGCCGTCATCGTGCCGGAAAGTGGTGTCCAGCCTCAGGCCCTGCCGGACATTCTCCAGCGTGCCTACGGTCTCTTCAAGATCGAGGACGGACAACTGGTTCCGAAGCGCGGCGAAAGCGTGATTTACGGCAGCGACGGCGCAAGCCCGATGAGCGTTTCCGAATGGCTCATCAAGCTCCGCGACGAAGCGCCCCACTACTTCAAGGGCAATACCGGCGGCGGCGCTGCTGGTGGCAAGGAAGAGAAGATTGGCGGCATGACCGCTGCTCAGATCGCCCAGCTTTCGCCCATGCAACGCCTTGAACTGGCGAACAAGACCAACGGCAACAAGGGTCGTTAAGGTTAACGGCTTCGGTCGGTCGTCAGTTCCACGAGATCACCCCGGCTTTGGTAGCCTGTCGGGGTTAGTCAATCAACCCCTCAGGCTACCGACGACCAACCACCACTCTCTAGGAGTTTTTCAATATGCTCACTCTGCACGAGGCATCCAAGCTCGTCGATGGTGATCTCAAGCGTCAGGCGATCATCGAGATGTTCGCTGGCTCGACCGATCTCATGGCCGCTCTGCCCCTCATGGATATTCCGGGTAACTCGTATAGCTACGCTCAGGAAGCGAAGCTGCCGAGCGTCGGGTTCCGTGGTTACAACCAAGGCTATGACGCGTCGATCGGCGTGATCAACCCGCAGTCCGAAACCCTCCGCATCGCCGGTGGTGAACTGGATGTCGATACCGCGCTCGTCAAGACGCACGGCATCGGTGTTCGCACCCGTCAGGAAGCGATGCAGGTCAAGGCAATGGGTGCCAAGATCACCGCAGCCTTCATCAACGGCGACTCCAGCGATGGCGTTTCGTTCGATGGTCTGCGTGCCCGCGTCAATGGTTACCAGCTTCTGGCAGCCGACGAAGACAGCCCGGCCGCAAACGGCCCGCTGAGCCTCGCAACGCTCGACGAAGCGATCGACCGTGTGGACAATCCGACCCACATCATCATGTCCAAGCGTATGCGCAACCTGCTCTCGCAGGCCGCAAAGGACAAGGATGTCGGCGGTGACCTCCAGTGGTCGAAGGACGACTTCGGCCGTCGCGTTGGCTTCTACAACGACCTGCCGATCCTCATCACTGAGGACGACGACAAGGGCGAGAAGATCATCGACTTCAACGAAGCCGGCCCGGCCGGTGGTGCAGTCAGCCAGTCCGTCTATGTCGTGAGCATGGGCGACGGCAAGATCGTCGGCCTCCAGAACGGCATCATGGATGTCCGCGATCTGGGCGAGATCGACGCAATGCCGGTTTACCGCACCCGCGTCGAGTGGCTGATTGCCATGGCCGTCATGCACGGCAAGGCAGTGGCCCGCATCTGGGGCATCACCAACGCGGCGATCGTTCGCTAAGTTGGTAGGTGGGGGAGGTCTTCGGACTTCCCCACTGACCCTCCTCCACCAAACCTACCTCAGGAGTCATTCAAATGGCAAAGCTCAAGTCCAACTTCAAGTATATGCTGGATGCTGCACCGTCGATCACTTTCCGTGACGCTGCCGCTGCCCCGCTGACCGCAGACGGCAACACTGCTGCAATCGTTCTCGACACCCTCGACGGTTACTGGAACGACAACAACGAACTCGCCGACAGCACCTTCGCGATCGTCGTGAACGTCAACGCTCTCGCCACCGCCGGTGCCGATGAAGAGTATGTTCTCAACCTCGTGGCAGGCCCGGTTGGCTTCGCAACCTCGACTGTGGTCGGGACCATCACGGTCCTCGAAACCGGCCAGCACGTCTTCCTCGTTGACATCGATACTGTCCGCAAGTCGGTTCCCGACGCTGCTGCTCTGCGTATCGCCGTTGACGTGACCGGCGTTGCACCGTCGATCGACTTCGTTGCCTTCATCGGCGGCGCGATCATCCGCTAAGTCTTAGAGGGCCGGGTAACACCGGCCCTTTTCGGCCCGACCCAGACTTAGGAGTAACCCATGCAGAACCCGAACACCGTGACGGTCTACAGCCCTGAGGGCGAACCGTTCGAAATGAGCCGTGTGAACGCACGCGACCTTTGCAGCCACCGTGGCTGGTCGATGTCGCCGCTGACTGTTCCGCCGGTCAAGGCTGAAAAGCCCGCTGAGATCAAGACCGAAACACCGGTCGAAACCAAGGAAGAAACCCATGCCGAAGCTGACAGCGAAGGAAGCGGGCAAGCTGATGCCACCGGTGAAACCGAAGATGGCGAAGGCGAAGGGACAGAAGGCAGCACCAGCGGCGAAACGCCGGGATCGGAACAAGAAGATGTATTGACCGATCCGGTCATCTTCACAACCGAAGAGCAGTTCGCTGGAATGACCGATCGTGAAGATGTGGTGGTCTATCTGGCAGGCGCTTTCCCTGACTTCAAGCCCCACCACAAGGCAGGTCGCGACGGCCTCGTTGCCAAGGCAATCGAACTCGCAACGGGCGAATAATCAACAATCAATACCGCTAAGGCGGCTCCGGGCTTGGCAGGCAATTAGCTTGCCAAGCCCTTTCCTTTTCAAGGACTTTCTCATGGGAAAGCACCTAAAACCAGAACCCAACACAGTCCGTGGTATCTGTATCGAATGTGGTGAAAAACCTCAAAGAAGCGCTGGTAAAAGAGCAGATGGAAAAACTAAATTTTCATCCTTATGCGGAAAATGCACTCACCAAAGAAATCCACAAAAGAAGCCAAGCAAGCGCCCAGAAAGATACTGGGAAAATTGGAAAAGAAGTAGTTACAGAAGCCACAAAAAGGACAAGTGCGAGGAATGTGGTTTTATACCACAAGACCCCTGTCAACTCGATGTGGATCATATTGATGGAGATCATAACAACCATGATCCCAAAAACCTACAAACCTTGTGCGCAAATTGTCATCGATTGAAAACCAAGATGAATGGCGACGGGGTTTACCGGAATAAACAAGCAGGAGCAACCCATGGCACTCGTAGTTGAAGATGGCACCGGTGTGGTCACCGCGAATGCCTATGCATCGGTCGAAGAGGTCGATGAAATTCTGGGTGTCAACATCCACTCACAGTGGAGCCTTATCGTTGATGTGGAGACCAAGGAAAAGCTGATCCAATGGGCCAGCCGCATCCTTGATGAACGCGTCAAGTGGTTCGGTAAAAAGACCCACCCCACCAGCGGCCGGGCATGGCCTCGCGTCATGGTCAAAGATCGCGAAGGCCTCTTGATCGAAGACAACGTTGTGCCGTTGGCTGTCAAGGTTGCTACGGCTGAGCTTGCCGACCATCTTCTGGCCGGTGACCCTGAGACCGCAAACACCGGATCGAACATCACGGCGCTACAAGTCGATGTGGTTATGATCAAGTTCGACGCCCGCCTCGATGCCGAACGCTTCCCGCCCAACCTTTCGAAAATCCTTTACGGACTCGGCTTTATGTCGTTCGGCCGTGGTGGGCCCAAGAAGATCATCAAGCACTAAGTCATGGCACTCAACGACATCATCAAGCAGCAGGTGACCAATGCGTTCACCAACATCCTAGCACCGGGTGGTCTCACAGAGTCCATCACGATGAAGTATTTCGTCGCCGACGGTGTATTCGATGTTGAGGAAGATACGGCAGTGCCGCAGTTCAACGACGTTCCGGATGTCATTGCTCTGGTCGCCAAGCCGACATTTGACGACATGAAGAACCACAAGGTGGTCATGGCTGATGTCAAGCTGGTGATCGCCGGTCCACTACTTCCAGCAGAGCCGCAAGCTGACACCGATAAGGTGATCCGGGCAAACGGCGAGGAATGGGATGTCCGCAAGGTCGTCGGCGTTCCGGGCGGATCGGTGTGGCTGGTTTTCATCTATCGGACCTAATATGGCCGGCGCACGTCTCGAAGGCCGGCAGCAGGCCCATGCAGCAGCAATGGCATCGATCGAAGCGCTGGAACGGAAGTTCGCTCAGAACATCCAGAATCTGGTGGAAGAAATCGACCATCACATCAAGGCGCTGACCCCGGTCAACACCGGTCAAGCAGTTCGCAATTATATCTGGTCGATCAACAACCCAAACCCGGTTGTTTATCAAGCGATCAATAATGGCGATCCCGGCCGCACCAACCAGATGGCCTTGGGGACCGAACCCCGGCGTGGTGTGAACGAAGCAGCGGCCGCCGAAAGCATGAACACCCTTGGGTTGATGAGCAATCCGTTCGGGGTGATCTACCTGACCAACAATTCTCCGGACATCGTGGGACTTGAAATGGGTATCCTACCGGGCCCGCCTTTCAAATCACGTTCGCCTCGCGGAATGTTCGGCGTCACCGAAGCCTACTTCAACGCGCTGATCAAAGCACAAGGAATACTCAGGTGAGTAAAGAAGCAGAGCGGGTCTATCTGACCAACAAGATGAAGGCTCGGGCCGACGAACTGGGATTCCCGATCTCTTATCCCAATCACCAGTTCAACATCCCAGTCAATGACATCTATGGTGAGTTTCACATCATGTCAGGGCCAAAGCCCATCATCGTCGGGGGTGAAGGTAAGGGACGTATCAGAGTCCGCTACGTCGGTATGGTGCAGCTTACGGTTTACATCCCCAAGGACAAGGGGACTAAGAAGGCCGCCCTTGCTCAGGATGTGTTCAAGGAAATCTTCCAGTTCAAACTCGGGCGTGACGCTGAGCAATCCAGCTACAAGTTCGGTGTCCTCCAAGACTACAACCCGGAAACCAAAGTGGGTTGGGAATGCTATGTGGTTCGGGTGAGTTTCCAGCGGGATTCAATTGAGACTGTCCAGATCAGCGAATAATTTTAGGCAACACCGACATTATGGCTGCGTGAACGACATTCTCGCTTGACACGTTAACCATTTTCGTTTACCATTGGCGTCTTAATTCCGCCCCTTTGGATGGGGCTGCGTTTAGACGCATCACTCCACCATAACTGAGAAGGGCAATTCCAAAATGGCAAACAAGCTGCTCGCCGATAGCAACCGCGCTTCGCTCCGCGAGATCATCGAATCCAACAACGCGTGGGGCGAGACCCCGGCAGCAGGTGTTACCCGCGCCCGTCGTTTCCGCACGTCCTCGATCACGGCCTCGAAGGAGACCGTTGAGTCGGAGGAAATCCGGGACGACCGCATGATCTCCTCGGTCATCGAAACCGCTGCAATGTCGGGCGGCGAGATCGCTTGGGAATTTGCAGCCGGCACGACCGACCTCGACTTCCAACGCACCCTCATGGGTGCGTGGTCGCGTCCGATGGACTGGGACGTGTTCCGTGGTAAGACTGTCTCGATCACAGCCAACAACACCGTCCGCATCAGCGGCGCTGATGTGGCAGCCTACTTCACTGTCGGCCGTCGTATCAAGACCAGCGGTTTCGTGAACCCGTCGAACAACGACTATCTCCAGATCAGCAGCGTCGCGTTCGCGGGTGGAAACACCGACATCGTGGTCACTGGCACTTCGCTGGTGGTTGAAGCCGGTTCTCCGAACACAACTGTCGCCGACGCAAACGATGTCATCATCCTGCGTGCGACCACCCTTCGTTTCGGTAACTCGCCGAACACCATCGACGGTGAAGGCGCTAACCCGTTTGCTGCTGCGATCGCTGCTGGTCAGTTGAAGACCGGTCAGCGCATCTTCGTCGAAGGCATCGGCTACGAGACCGGAACCATCACGGCCAACACTGTTGTCGCCGGTGATACTGTCACGCTGTCTGACGGCGTTGATACCGTTACTCTGGAAGCCGACCTCGATTTCGACATCGGCGCGGACGACACCGAAACCGCAACCAATCTGGCGGCTGCAATCAACGCGCTGCGCCCGACCGGAACCGTTGCTCTCTCGGCCACTTCGGCACTGGGCGTCGTTACGGTTCGCAACCTCCTCAAGGTCGGCGGCGTCCTGACCGAAGACGCGGCAACCCTCGCGGTTGTTGACTTCACTGGTGGCTCGGCAACGGACGGCGGCTTCTACACCATCGTTTCGCTGACCGATGACACCCTCGTTCTGGATCGCGCTGTCCCGGCAATCGCTGCTGGTGGCCCGATCACGATCAAGGGCTCGATGCTCCGCAATCCGGGCAACAGCGCCGACATTACGCCGCAATCGGCATCGATCGAAACCGGCTTCCAAGACGTGAGCCAGTTCTTCACCGTGGACGGCCTGCGTTGCGGTGGTATCGAAATGGAAGTCGCTGCCGGCTCGATCGTCACCGGTCAGTCCACTCTCATGGGCCGCGCTACCAAGCGCGCCTCGACCGAGAAGCTGACTGGCGCTGCTTATACCGCGCTCGAAGCCCCGGCAACCGAAGTCGTTTCGGCGACTGCGAACGTCGGCGCTCTGACCGTGAACGGTGTCGAACAGGCAACCGCGATCAACTCGATCCAGTTCTCGATCGAAGGCAACCTGCGCAACCAGCAGGCCATCGGCTCGAAGTTCCCGGTCGGCATCGCTGCTGGCCGTCTGAACCTCACTGGCACGATCGAAGCCTACTTCGCCGACGGTGAAATGTATGATCGCTTCATCAACCACGAGACGGTCAGCCTCACCTTCCCGATCATCGATCAGGACAAGAACACCTACTACTTCACCATCCCAGCATTCAAGGTCACCAGCGATCCGATCGCACCGGGCGGCCTCGATCAGGATGTCATGGAGTCGCTGGAGTTCAGCGCCTTCCGCGACGCGACCACGGCCTGCATGGTGCAGATCGATCGCTTCTCGTCCACCGCTCCGATTACTGCACTGTAATCGTGAGCCCCGGTGGGTTCCCCCGACCCACCGGCGCGATTTGAGGTAAGGACTTCGGTCCTTGTCCTCCGCCACCCCGGTTAGCCGGTAATAGTCCCCGCATACAGTCTAGGCTCTGTGCGGACGACGGGTGGAGTATCCAGTTCCCCGACACCGATTTCGCTGGCGAAACGGGGTGCAGCCTTGTCGGGAGGCTGCATCCCACCCTCCCGACAACCGACAAGGATTACCCCGATGAACCTCTACGAAGCATTTGAAAGCAACCTCGACGACACCGCCAAGGAGTTCCCGCTCTCGGACACGGCGTCGATCACACTGATGCCGATCGCTGGCGACAAATCGCGCCGGGCCTTCGAGCGCATGATGGAACCCTACAGTGTCCGCCTGAACGCCGGCGGCAAGCTCACCGACGAAGAGAACAAGGCGCTGAACGTTCGGTTCTACGCTGAGAACATCGTCAAGGGCTGGAAGGGCATCAAGGATCGCGAAGGCAAGGAAATCAAGTTCAGCCCGGAAGCTGCTACGGCTCTCTTCTCCGATGAGAAGCTGGCGGGCTTCTTCGCTCTGATCATCCGTATGGCATCGAACGACGCCTCGTTCGAAGCCAAGAAGGCCGAAGCAGACGAGGGAAACTGATAGCCTACCTCAACTGGACGCAGCGTCCGACTGCTAAAAAGTCGGACTGGCTGCGCCAGATTGAGGCTGAGAAAGGCATCAAGATCAAAACCCTTGAGGACGAACCCGTTCTCTCTCCACATCTCTATTGGATTTGGAAAGCCTTCACCGATCTCAACAGCCGGCGACCGGTTGCAGGGATGGGAGGTTTTCTACCATTCTCCTACACCGAGATCGAAGCCTACTGCCGGCTCAAAGGCATTTACTCCCTCGGTGAACGTGAGCGCTTGCTGCGTCTCCTCGAAATCCTCGATCATGAATGGATCAAGGCTTACGTCGAGCGTGAAGAAAAGAAGAACAATTCTTCGAAAGGCACACCCCCACCACCATCCCACTCGCCCCCTCGCGGCGGTGGACGAAAAGCACCCCCTCGAAAACAGGTAGCGTAGCCAATGGATACCCATGGCATGAAGTTTGTCGTTGACACGACTGGAGTCGCGAAGGGTTTTCGCGACTACAAGTCGGCTGTCGATGGCATCTTCGCTTCCCTGACCAAGTTCGAAGCCCACGTCGATAAGACGATGAAGGGGGTTGCTAAGGCTTCGGCTAACCCACAAGCACTCAACGCATTCAAGAAGGCCGTCAGCGCCTTTGCGAAGGTAGACATCGACACGTCGGCAGCCCGCAAGCTGTCGGCGCTGTCGGCTGCCATGCAGGGCTTTAAGGCCCCCTCCAGCGCCCAGACAGCAAACACCAAGCGCTTCTTCAATGTTCTGGGTAACTCGCTCCCAGACCTGACTAACGCATACCGTTCGATCAAGATGCTGAACGACTTGAAGACCGCGCTGGCGGGCTTCAAGGCACCACCGGCTGGGGCTTCCAAAAATCTCACGGCGTTCGCCAATGCAATGCGGACCGCCGCGCCGGCTTTCAATAGCCTCAAGAGCGTGTCTGGCACAGCGCGGGTCGCTAATGAACTGGCGCTGCTCGGCGCTGCATTCCAAAATCTCCGAGTCCCTACCGCTGGTCAGGTTACCAACCTTGGTAATTTTGCCCTTGCAATGCGCTCCTTAAACTTCTCCAACCTTCAAGGTTCGGGGAACTTTTATGCTGCGCTGGCCGCGATCGGAAACTTCCGGGCCCCAACAGCAGCACAGATTCGTAACCTCCAGTCGTTCGTAACGGCTGTTGCCAACATGCGTGTTCCCCAGAACGCGGATGCGGTCGCAGCCGCACTGGCTCGGATCGCAGGGGCGGTCGGTCGGGCAAGTGACGCGATGCGAGGTCTTCGCGGCAATGTAGGCAGCCTCGGTAACAGCCTCGGTAACTTGGGAGGACAGGCACGCGGCGCTTCGATCCAGATGATGGGTCTCCAGAACGCTTTCTCTGGCACGTTCCAAGTGGGCTCTGTTTTGCGTTCGCTTCTGGGATCGCTGACCATTGCTGAGCTTGGTCGCAACTTCTTTGAAGCGACCAACGCAGCTATCCAATTCAAGGCACAGATGGGCGTCCTGAACAAGGACCTTCAATTCGCCGACGCTCAGATGACCTATGTCCGAAACACAGCCAATGCTTTCGGAACGGACATGCTTGCGGCGGCCACCGGCTTCGCCAAGGTCAGCATCGCGGCTGATAAATCCAACATGACCGTCATGCAGACGCGTCACATCTTCGAAGGTCTGTCCACCGCCATGACGGTTCTGGGCACGACCACTGCTGGGCAGGGCGATGTGTGGTTGGCTCTGCAACAGGTCATGAACAAGGGCTATCTGTCGGCCGAAGAACTCAACCAGCAGCTTAACGAAAAGCTGCCGGGTGCGATGGCTTATGCTACCGAGTATGCCAACAGCCTCGGACTGTCTCTGGAAAAGGGTTTGAAGACCAAGGCGCTGGATGCCGCTGGTGTGCTTGCCCATATTGCACAGCGGATGAAGGAAGACTTCGGTCCTTCTGTGGCTGCTGCTTTGATGCGCCCGGCCGCACAGATGAATATCCTGCGTAACAACATCGATCAGTTGTTCATCGCCATCGGCGAGAACGGCGGTAACGACGCGTTCGCAAACCTGCTCGCGAAGATCAACGAGCGGATGAAGCCCGAAGACATCGAACGCTATGCAGTAGCGATCGGTGAGGGCCTGAAAAACGCGGTCGATAGTCTGTCGGCGGCCTTCGATTGGTTGTATCAGAACTGGGATTCGATCAAGGGCCCGCTTTCGGCAACCCTGGAACTCCTCGGTAAGTGGATGATTGTATCCAGCGCCCTCCAGATTGGCCGCTTTATCGTTCAGCCGCTGATGGCTATCGGACCGGCATTAGGTGGTTTACGGACCGCTGGGGCCCTTCTGGGTGTGACCTTCGCAACAAGCGCCCGTGCTGCTGTCGGTGCCATGGCGGGCCTGACAGGCAGCGCTAGAGCCGCTGCTGTGTCGATGCTCCAGTTCCGTGCATCTCTGGCTGCTACGATCGTAGCTATGCGCGGTGCTACTGTGAGCGTCGCCGGTCTGCGTGCGGCTATGCTGGCATTGGCGACCACCGGTATCGCCGGGGCTGTCGCCGGCCTGCGTGGGCTGGTTGCCTTGCTTGGTGGTCCGCTCCTGCTTACACTGGCGGCTGTTGGTTACAGCATCTACCGGGTGGTGGATGCTTGGGACTCGCACAAAAGAACGCTCGAAGAGGCGAACGTCACGATCGACAAGAACAGAAAGTTGATCGATGAAACACGCACTTCTTTAGCATTCGGCAGCACGGCAACCGACACCGCGACGGGTGCGACCAACCTCTATGGTATCTCGATGGACACTGCACGCGGGTTCATGGAGCGATTCCGCCAGAAGGCCGATGAAGCAACCAACGGGTTGTTCTCGATGGCATTACAGGCGCGTCAAACCCGCGTCGAGATGTTGAAGTTGGCGCAAGCCGACATCACCAAGAAGCTGTCCAGCCTGCAAACCAACTCCGTCCGGGAGCTTGGTCAGTTGGCTGATCAACAGTTCGCGAAGGGTAACTATTTCACCGGTGCTGGAGCCAAGCTTTACCAAGGTATGCAGGGTCTCCGCAACATCGGTGACCGTGCGCGTGAAAAGGATGTCAACGAAGGGATTGACCGACTCAAAGCACAGCGGGACGAACTGGCTGCGCTGCAAAAAGAGGTAGAATCGGAATCTCTCGACACCGGTATGGACAGACTCCGAGCCCAAGGGTTCGGTGGTAAGCCGCCGCGTGCGTCCACGCCGACCGAAGCTGGTAGCGGTGGTGGTTCTTCGGGCGTCAACAAGGCAGCCCGCGAAGCTGAGCGTCTGGCTAACTCGGTAGACCAGATCATGGGAACCTTGATGGAGAACGACCCGATCGGGAAGCTCTATCAGGACTTTGTTGAAACTCTCGGTGATCAGGCTAGAGTCCTGCTCAACGATAAGGGTTACGAACAGTTCGTTGCCAACGTCAAGGCGCAGAACAAGGACGGTGTGGTTTCGGTCGAGTCACTGATTTCGGTGATGAAGGCCAGTGGAACCACCTCGGCCGGTGCTTTGAAGCTGATCGAAGACAAGTATGGTAAGACCAGCGACCAAATCGTAAACCTGCTCAAAGAACAGCAGGCGGCGTTGGAAGAAGCTTACACCGACGCGGCTATCAAGGAATTGGATAAGTCCTTCCGTTCGCTGTCGCGTGGTATTTCCATGGTTGGGGATAGCATCCCCGCTGTGGCTGAATTGGGTGCTAACCTTCAAACTATTGAAGGTCTGGCTCGCTTTGTCATGCCTGCCAATGAGGGCTTTGTTAAGTTCCTCAGCGACGTTCGTTCAGGTGCGCTTTCAGCAGCGGAAGCGATGGATAAGCTGGAAGCCATCATGGCTGATCCAAACCAGCGTTCGGCAACCGCAAGCCAGTTTTTCGCTACTTCCAACACCAACCCGGCCGAAGTTGCGAAAGCAAATCGTGATCGCGTCGCGGCGAATGCAAACGCACGCGCCGAAGCTGAGTTGGATATGCAGTTCGGTGAACGACTGCTCCAGCAGCGCAACAACGAAATCAAGCTCCTCCAGATGTCTTCGCAGGAGGCGGAAGCCTACACGACGGTAATGGAAGAAGTTAACCGGATGCGCGCTAAGAGCGGCCCGGTTTCTCAGGAGGTTATCAACAACCTCCTTGAGGAAGTTCGTGCGCAGCAGGCACTCGCTAACCAGATGCAGCGGAACAAGGAGTTCTTCGAGAACAACGGGGTTCGCAGCTACATCAACGACATCAAGAGCGTTGGTGAGTCGATCAACGAGTTGGACAAGAACGTCCTCCAGTCGTTGGAAGATCAGTTGTTCAGCCTCGGCACGACTGGGAAGTTCAGCTTCCAAGCTATCTTTGACACGCTCCAACAGGGCCTGATTCGTTTCGCTTCCCAGAACATCCTCAAGGAAGGGCTGGGCAAGCTGTTCGGCGGGGATCAATTGGAGGGCGGAACCCCGAGCCTTCTGGGCGGCCTCTTCAAGGCGATGGGCTTTGAACACGAAGCTGGCACTACCGACCCACTCGGAACTGCAAGACGCCCGATGCACGTCATCATCGATGGTGGCACCGGTAACTTGATCAGAAAAACCGGTGAAGTCATCATGGAAACTGGTGGCACCCCTGAGGAAGCTGTTGGCAACGCTGTGAACAGCTTGATCAGCGGAACCAATCAGGTCGGACAGATCATCCGTGACCAGTGGGGTAACGAAGTCAAGGGCATTGGTGGTATCCTCGGCCAGATCGCCGGGAGCTTGATGGGCGGAGGTGCTGGTGGTGGCGCTGGTGGCATCCTTGGAAGTCTGCTCAACATCGGCATGTCGGCACTTGGCGGCGGCGCGGGTCCTCTTGCTTCTCTGGCAGGTAGCGCGGCTCAGACGATCGCAGCAAATCCGGGCATCTTCAAGGAAGGTGGTTTTCCGGGATCGCCGGTGGCGCGGGCTTCGGTCCACCCGTCGGCATTCACCAACGCCCCGCATTATGCGGAAGGCACGCCGAACACCAGCGGCGGTCACCCGGCTATTCTGCACGACAATGAAGCGGTGATCCCTCTCAGCCGTGGCCGCAAGGTTGCTGTTGAGATGAACGGGGGAAGCCGTGGGCAGACGATCAACAACAACTTCATGATCAACAGCCCAGATGCGAACTCGTTCCGTAAGAGCGAAACTCAGATCGCGACCAAGATGCACATGCAAGCCGGCCGCGCCTACCGCCGCAACCACGGCTAATTTTCCCTTGACAGTCACCGCTATTTTGAATAGACGGTGACTGTCAGAAGGACCCTCTATGGAAATTGCAAACTTTCACGATGTCCGATTCCCGGAGGACATCAGCTACGGCTCGTCCGGCGGACCGGGATTCAATACCAGCGTCATCGATCTGGCATCCGGACACGAACAACGGAACATCAACTGGTCCTTGGCCCGCGCCAAGTATGACGCCTCTTACGGCGTCAAGACCCGCGAGCAGATGGAGGAAGTGCTTGACTTCTTCTATGCGCGCCGGGGTAAGGCTTATGGCTTCCGGTTCAAAGACTGGATGGATTTCGTTCTTGATCGTCAGGCGATCGGGGTAGCCGGCGGCACAAACACGCTCCAAGTTTTCAAGCGTTACGAGCCACTAACCAGTTATTTTTACGATCGCCCGATCATGAAGATCGTTCCGGGGACGGTGCAGGTGTGGGCAAATGGCGTCGAACTCTCACCGCTGCTGGTTAACACTGGAACCGGTCTCGTCAACACGACCACTTACGCTGGTCAGACATTCGAAGTTGCCTGTGAGTTCGATGTCCCGGTTCGTTTCGACACCGACGAAATCAACATCACCCACGACGACTGGGAATTGATGTCGTGGCCTTCCATCCCCCTCATCGAACTGCGTCCGCGATAAGCCATGAAATCCATCAGCATTGAACTTTCAAACCATCTGGATGGCGAGGTCACCACCTTGGCATCATGCTGGCGCGTGGTTCGACGCGACGGCCGTGAGTTCTACTTCACTGACCATGACCAAGACATCGTGTTCGAGGGTAACACCTACGAAGCGGAATCGAGCTACGACCGAACGGCGGTAGCAAACGGTTCGGACATGAGCGTCGATAACATGGACGTTGCCGGTATTCTCGATTCCGAGAAGATTAGCGAAGAGGACATGCGCAACGGTCTCTTCAACCGGGCTGATGTCTACGTCTTCATCGTCAACTGGCAACACCCGGAATATGGCCCACTCAAGGTCCGTCGGGGATGGTTTGGCGAAGTGACGATCACCGATACCGGGATGTTCACTACCGAAATTCGTGGTCTGGCACAGGCTCTGTCGCACAACTTCATCGAAGTCTATGCGGCCGAATGCCGGGCCGACTTCTGCGATTTCAGATGCAAGCTCAACATCGAAGATTACGAAATCCCGACGACCGTCTTGGTTGCCTTTCAGCGGGACTCCTTCGTTCTCCCGGTCAATTTTGTGCCGCCTTCGCAAGGACTAGCGCCGGGCACTGTTCGTTTCGTCGATGGACCGAATGCCGGACGAACAGTTGAGATCACAGGATACAACACTGACACCCGCACCGTCGAACTGTTCGAAAGCGTGGCTTACGAAATCACGACCGGGACAGCGATCGTGGTTGCTCCCGGTTGCGACGGATCGCTTGAGCGGTGCAAGCTCTACAACAATGTCATCAACCGCCGCGCCGAGGATTACGTCCCCGGCAACGACGAACTCATGAAGTATCCCGATGCCAAACAGTGACGATTTTATCGCAGCAGCCCGTTCCTACATGGGGGTAAAATGGCGACATCAGGGACGAAATCGATTGGGAGTAGATTGTGTCGGTCTGGTCCTTTGCAGTCTGGCTGATCTGGGAATCCCAGCACCGGACATGCAGGGATACCGGAGAACACCTGATCCGATCTTCGTCGAGCATATCCGAAACAATTCATTACCAGCCGAAAGCACAGCGCCCGGAACTCTCGGTATCTTCCGAGATGGAACCCAGCCGTGTCACGTTGGTATCTTCGCAACCATGCACGGTCAAACTTCGCTGATCCACGCTTATGCTGGAACCGGGATCGTCATGGAAGAAGTCTTCATCCACGACTGGCCGAACAAGCTGGTTGAGGTCCGTGCATTCAAAGGACTTGAATACATCTAATGGGACAACTCGCGACCACCATTGCTGGCGGCGTCATCGGCTTTGCAATCGGCGGGCCCTTCGGGGCTCAGGTCGGGATGATGCTTGGCGGCATGATCGGTGCCACTTTGTTTGGTCCGACGGTCCATGGCCCGCGCCTCAACGACCTCAAGGTCACAGCCTCAACATATGGGGTCGCGATACCTGAAATCTACGGGACCGTCCGGGTGGGTGGAAACCTCATCTGGACCAGCGGCATCCGCGAAACCAAGAAGTCTTCGCGCCCCGGTAAGGGCGGACCGAAGCAGACAACCTATTCCTACGATGCCACTTTCGCCATGGGCTTGTGTAAAGGGGAAGTGGGAGAGATTTTGCGTATCTGGGCTGACAGCAAGATCATCTACGACAAAACCGGAGGGACGACCAGAACGCCGGCACCGAGCGGCGGTAGTGTCTTCCAGACCTTGTTCGTGGAAATCCTCAACGCAAAGAAAAAGAAGAAGCGGATCAACCTTCGTCTCTACCGTGGCGACGAAAACCAACTTCCCGATTCTCTCATCGAAGCAGACAAGGGCGTGGGCAACGTTTCGGCTCACCGTGGGTTGGCTTATGTCGTGTTCGAACGACTGGAGTTGGAGAACTTCGGTAATCGCATTCCTCAGATGACCTTCGAGGTTACCAAGGCGAGAACGCGTGGGTTGTCTGCCCTTCCCGTGCGTGATCGCAGCGGCGTCGTCGAGGACACTGCAAACCGCGATTGGCTCCCAGACTTTGCGTCCGGGCGTTTGCTCAGCTTCGACAGAAGCGGGGGTGGCACCAAGCTCTACAACACAGCGGACAACACCTTGATTGCAGAAGACGAGTCGATGGACTTCGATCTGAGCGACAAGTCCTACAGTCTGGTTGATGGTCAAAACGGATTGCTGGTTGCCAACTTCCCCAGCGGGGTAGGTTTCTCCTATTACAACACTGCGATTCTGACAAAGATCAAGGAATACAATTCCTCCACCGGAACTTCCAACATTTGGGACCCGGAGGAGCAGGATATAACACTGGCAACGAATGGCAAGATCGGACACGGCCGATTTGTGTCAGGAACGTCAGGCGGCCTGCACGTCGTCCATACCGACACGACCGGCAAGACTTTCTTGATGGACAGCGAAGGCCGTCTGCTCAACGAGGTCGATGCTCCGTTCCAGCCAGACGTATTCCTCGAAGGACGACGTGACGCGCCCAACTCGCAGATCATCGGTTGGCGGTTTGCCAACGATCGCCTCGAAATGTTCGAGGTCAAGATCGGATCATCCGCGAACTATACCACCATATCTGATGGCGCGACCACGACGTGGGTTCCTCAAGAAGACTTTGAGTTGAAAACCATCAACCTCAAACCATACCCCGATGAGAAATTCCAGCCGCTGGTTCTGGTCTATGATCCAACCGATGATCACTTCTTCTGTCTGGGTGTCGATCCTGACAAATACAATGACATGGGTTCGTTCGGCAACGGCGGCGGCGTCATCGTGTTCAAATACTCGATGGCGACCGAGACCTACAAGTTTCTGGTTAGACACGCTGGCACGCCTGTCCCTCGTGGCCTGACGCAGAACATGCGCGCCTCTAGGGTCGCCGGTGGCACATTCGGATGGGTAGGTAAACCGGTTGTTGGGGCTCCCACAGTCAATCAAGTGAGTCTGCAAACCGGCGGCCTTGAAAATCTCTTTGAGGCACAGGACGATTTTGGCTCCGGCTTGACCGGCGACGGGGACCAGTATTGGGATGATGAAACGGACAGCATCTTCGCCGACAGGATCGTCGGAGGGGAAACGAATAGCTACCGACTGCGCGTGAGTGACAGCGTGTCACAGGTGACCGTTCCAGCTATTGTCGAGGACATCTGTCTCCGCACTGGTGTCTTGGCACCAGAAGACATTGACATCACTGAACTGGATGCCTCGCCTCTGGTCGGTTATTCTCTCGACCGGATGACCACGGCTCGCGACGCCTTGAAGCAGATGGCTACAGCGTTTCTGTTTGACGGCTACGAAAGTGACTACAAGCTCAAGTTCCGCTCGCGGGGCGGGGATTCGGTTGTCAACATCCCGGAAGACTGGATGGTCCGGGAAGGCGAGGATGGTGTCATCAAAGAGACCATCACGCAAGAGCTTGAAATGCCGGTTCGGATCAGCGTCAACTATTACGACATTGCTCGCGATCACCAGCAGAACAGCCAGACCGCGAAGCGCAAGGTTGCCCCTTACCCGACCATGTGGACGGCCAAGGAAGACTTGATCGACCTGCCCATCACATGGGACGCGGACTCGGCCAAGCAGTGTGCAGACAAGTTGCTCAAGATGGCGTGGGCAAATCGGATCGGTCATCAGTTCAGCTTGCCGTGGCGCTATCTGAAATATGATCCGACCGATGTCGTCACCATCACGATGGAAAACCAGACGACTTACAATCTGCGTCTGACCGAAGCGAACATCGGGTCCAGCTTTTCGATCGAGGCGATGGCGGTTAGCGAAGTTGCGACCGCTTATGTCTCGACCGCGACCGGGGCCCAGTCGCCGGCTCCTATCCAGACCGTTGAGGGTGATGGGACGGCCTTCCCGATCATCATGAATACACCGCTGCTGCGTGATGTCGATTACGACACCACTGGCTCCTCTATCTGCTACTTTTCGGCCGGCACCAATGAAGTCACCTTCAACGGGGCGGCAGTGTATATCGATGACGGTAGCGACTATCAGTCCGTTGGTGTCATCGATAGCCAGACGACCACAGGATACGTCGTAGAGGCTCTTCCGGATACGAATAGCTACGAAGCCACCGACGACACCACGGTCCTGAGGGTGCGGCTGTCCGATCCAAGCATGGAGCTTGAGTCGGTCACTCAGGATGACATCCTGAATTTCGAAGCCAACTCGGCCTTGATCGGAAATGAAATCATCCAGTTTCGGGACGCAACACTGCTGCCGACCGGAGAGTGGGCGCTGACCGGCATCCTGCGTGCCCGTCGGGGCACCAACTACGCTGTGCTGGGCCACCAGCCGGGTGAGAACTTCCTGTTGGTCAACAGCCTCTCGACGGGAAAATTCTCTCGCCCGCCTGAGAGCTATGTGACAACTCGGTTGTTCAAGGCAGCCCCTGTTTCAGTGCCGTTGTCGGACGTGGTGCCTATCTCGGTGGACTTGATCCCGCGAGACCTCATGCCTTACACCCCTGAGGCGGTCAAGGTGACCGATGACGCCACTGATGTAGTGATCAGCGCCGAACGCCGCTCGCGTGTCACAGCGCCTCTCAGAGACGGTCTGGGCACCATTCACTACAAGGAAGGGGATATGCTCAGCGCCCGGATCGTTACCAAGGTCTGGTTCGGCAAGGGGTTGTCCGATGTGAACACCGTCGGTGATCCAGACCTGACCTTGACAAACTATTTGTTCGACGCCGCCGGTCAAGACATCCCTGTGGAAGCAACCTTCCCTGTGGCTTCTCTGGGTGCCGAGGACATGATCCTGATCCAACTCGCAGAGATCGGTGAAGTGACAGGCACGCCCAAGTGGGTGCAAGCCATCCGAAATGGTCCAGCCGGGTGGGACCTCCTCGAATTATATTGACAACCACCGCCATTTTCCCTATACACTCTCCTCATTTAGGATAGCCGATGCCCAACACGCCGCTCCTCAACATCCCGCAGGTTTCGGCCTCTCAGAACAACAAAGAGATCACCATCAACGACTCGATCCTCGCATTGGAAAATGCGACGAATGCGAATCTGGATGTTTCCTTTACGAGCAGCAACGACGTTGTTCTGACCCAGACCCAAGCTACCCGAAACTTCATCTACACCGCGATCGACGCGACGGGAGTAAGCACTTTGCGATTCCCGAACACGATCGGTGCTGCGAACTTCAACCGGGTCGTCTGCGTCCGCAACACCAGCGGCGCTGTTCTGACTGTAAGCTTCGAGACCGGGGCTGGTGCTGCCGTGGAAATCCCGGACGGACAGGCCCGCTTGATTCTCGCTGTCAACGGGTTGGACATGATCGCGGTTTCTGCGCCTTAATTATCAGATAGCCAAAACCCATGGGTCAACTTGTTACCACCATCGCCGGCGGCGTCATCGGCTTCTTGATCGGCGGCCCGATGGGCGCGTCGATCGGTATGGCACTTGGTGGTATGATTGGTGCTACCTTGTTCGGTCCGACCATCAAGGGACCGCGCCTCAACGATCTCAAGGTTTCCTCCTCGACCTACGGGATTGCGATCCCTGAAATCTACGGAACCGTTCGGCTCAGCACGAACTTGATCTGGACAACCGGGATCAAGGAAACCAAGAAGACACGCCGCGCCGGTAAGGGTGGCCCGAAGATCGAAACCTACTCCTACGATGCTTCCTTTGCCCTAGGACTGTGTAAGGGCCCGATCCGGGAAGTTCTTCGTATCTGGGCTGACAGCAAGCTCATTTACGATGTCAGCAGCAATGGCACCCGTAACCCGCTCAACGCAGGTCAGTCAGGTATTCTCGCACCCATTCTTCTGTCCTTCCGAACCGGAAGCACAAAGAAGAAGCGGGTCAATATGCGTATCTACCTCGGTAACGAAGAGCAGCTTCCAGACTCCCTGATCGAAGCCGATAAGGGTGTTGGGAACGTCTCGGCTCATCGCGGCTTGGCTTATGTCGTGTTTGAGCGACTCCAGCTTGAGGATTTCGGTAACCGGATTCCCCAGTTCACAATGGAAGTCACTAAGGCTCCTGCCGAATCTTTTCCTTCTGTCGAAGTCAAAGAAGGACCGGCCGGCCCGGTAGAGCGGCCCGATGGACGATTCTGGTTTCCTGACTGGGAAAACGGCAAAGTCTATTCCAGCATCATCGGGGATGACACCACACAGGTGTTTGATCTCAATACCATGCAGCAAATGCAGAGTTGGTCGGGATCGGATATGTGGTTGACTAAACGCTATGGCTTTGCGCCTTGGGCTGGTATTTTCTTCGAGGACGCCGGGTCTGGTAACTCGCGTCCATTAGCCATTTATAGCCTCAGCACTGGCGCTCGTATCAATCTTGTAGGTGTTGGTTCCCGCTCTCTGTCTGGATTTTATGTCCAGAGTGGACCGGACCAAGGTGCTTTAGCTATGGGTGCTAATTTTGGTAACCAAGCTACCGCAACCTTGGATGGGCGATACATCGTTCTGGCAGGGTGGACACGCGATAACTGGATCATCACACCGGGCGGGCAACCGGTGGGCTGGTATGAATCAGCTTGGTCTCCGCAACACTTGTTCCCAGCCCTTGGCTCTGTGTGGGGCTGGCGTAATGGAAACAACGGCCTCCAGATCGCTGACTTCTTGAGCGGTGGGATTGGAGGGTTTACCTTAGCTCCGCCTGATAATAACGGAAATGTCTTTTGGAGACAAGGTGGTAGCCTTGCTTTCAACACGACGTTGCGTCCGTTACCGGGTGAAACTTACATTGCATCGCTTTGTCTTTACGATCCATCTGACGGACATTTTTTCTCTGTTGGTCGCTCGAACGATGGAACACGATCCATCGCTGTTGCATTCAAATATAATCCGCTAACGGGGTTATATAAATTCATCAATGCCGACCCGGAAATCATAGTCCCAAGTGGCCCTATGCAATGGTCCCGCTTAAATGGTGGAACTTTTGGTTACATTGCTGATAGCCTTAACCGTAACTTTAAAGTAAACTTGCAGCAGATCAGCCTACAGGATGGTTCGATCGTAAAAGACGTTCCTTATGGTAGCACTTGGGGTGGCCCTATCTATATCAGCGGTCGGCAATACTGGGATGATGTTAGCGGTAGTATTATCACTACAACCAGATACAATTTCCGTCGTATCTGGTTCAACGACAGTGCGAAAGCTGTCAGACTTTCTGATGTGGTCAGGGATATTGCTACGAAGTCCAACGTTCTGACTGTTGATGATGTTGACACCACCGGATTGTTCAACGAGGAGATCATTGGTTTTTCCATTGATCGGCAATCGTCAGCAGCCGATGCTCTAAAGCAGTTGGCTACTGGTTATATGTTCGACGCGTTCGAGAGTGACTACAAGCTCAAGTTCCGGACGCGAGGACGCGACTCCGAAGTTGTCATTCCACAAGATTGGCTTGCTCGGCCGGGCGACGAGATGATCAAGGAGAACCTTGTTCAGGAACTTGAAATGCCTCTCAAGGTCACGGTGAACTACTATGATACTTCGCGTGATCACCAACAGGGATCGCAGTCGTCTCGCCGCAATTCCGGCCCATTTCCGACCATGTGGACGGCCAAGGAAGACATCATTGACTTGCCGCTGGTATGGACGCCGGATATGGCTAAGCAATCGGCTGACAAGCTTCTCAAGATGGCGTGGGCAAACCGCGTCGGACTGCAATTCAGCTTGCCGTGGCGCTACCTGAAATATGAGCCTTCGGACGTGATCACGATCACCACCGATAAGGCTGTCTATTTCACACGCTTGACTGAGGTTACGATCGGGCAGGACTTCTCGATCGAAGCGTCCGGGGTGACTGAGAAAGCCAGCGCCTATGTCTCGACCAAAGTAGGTAGCCGGGTCGAATCCCCTGAGCAAACAATTGAAGATGGTTACCCAGCCTATCCGATCGTGATTAACACACCGTTATTGCGGGATGAAGATTACGACACAAGTGGTTCATCTGTATGTTTCGTTTCCGCTGGAACAAATGCCTTCACTTTCAGTGGAGCAGCAATCTATGTCTACGATGGTATCGAAGATCAGCGGATTGGGTTCATCGGAGCCGACACTACGCGTGGGGTGGTGATCAACGAACTCCCCTACACCACGGCTTACGAATCGACGGATGAAACTACTGTCTTGCGGGTAGTATTGAACAACCCCAACGATGAGCTTGAGTCTGTGACGCAACTAGACATGCTCAACTTCGACATGAACGCGGCCTTGGTTGGTGAGGAAGTCATTCAGTTCCGGGACGCTGTTCAGCAGCCCAACGGTGAGTGGTGGCTGACCGGGCTCCGTCGGGCGCGACGCGGCACCAACTATGCGTTGCGTAGTCACAAGCCGAACGAACTCTTTCTGCTTCTGGAACCACAGGCAATTACCTCGTTTGTCCGGCCGCCGGAATCCTACGTGACTACGACTGAGATCGTTGCTGTCACCGCTGGGCAGATTATTGCAGATGCAATCCCAGTCCGGGCAGACCTCCAGCCTCGCGATCTCATGCCTTACACCCCGGAAGACATCAAGATCGACGACGATGGTTCTGACATCACCATCATGGTTCAACGTCGTTCGCGGATTATTGCTCCGTTGCAGGATGGGATTAGCAACATCCACTTCAAGGAAGGTGCAAAGCAAACGTCCAAGATCGCCTGTCAGGTGTGGCCGGGTCGAGGCTTCGAGGTGATCGATACAAACCTCCCACCTACGCTGGTTGAGCATGTCCCGATCTTTGATTCCAACGGGCAAGACCTTCCGTTGGAAATCAGCTTCCCACTCTCGACACTGGGATCATCCACAAATTTTGTGGCCCGGATCACCGAACAAGGTGTGGTGGATGGCATCGCCAAGTGGATCGCTTTCGAGCGGGTAGGTGAGGGACGCTGGAACCAGACCGAATTTTATTGACATCCAGCGACATTTTGACTATACACTGTCGCCTCATAGAGAGCCCTAATGCCCAGCACACCCATCCTCGGTATCACGCAGGTTTCGACTTCTCAGAACGGGAAAGAGACCACGATCAACGACGCGATCATCGCGTTGGAAAACGCGACCAACGCAAAGTTGGCCGTGTCGATGGCTGCTGGTAACGTTACTCTGAGCGTCCCCGAAGCAACACGGAACTTCATTTTCACAGCCGCCGGGGCAACAGAAGCCAGTGAGTTGCTTTTTCCGATCGAGGTCAACGGTAACCCATACAATCGTGTGATCGTGGTTCGGAATGTTAGCGGCCACGGCCTTACCGTTCGCTTTGTTTCGGGTGGTGGTGATACCGTCACGATCCCGAACGGAGAGTCGCGCCTGATCAGTGCCGCTGATGGGCTCGACATGAGCGTTGCGGCTGAACCGCCGAGCGTCATTACGTTTCTGTCCCTGACTGATGCCCCTGAGACTTTCACCGGTCAGACTGGGAAGTTTTTGTCCGTCAACGAGACCGAAACCGCTCTGGAGTTCACGGACGCCGCTGTGTTCCCGACACTCGCAGGTAACGCTAACCGATTCTTGAAAGTCAATTCCGGAGCCACCGGTGTCGAGTGGTCAGAAATTGATTTTGCTGGTGCTTTCACAGAGCTATCCGACACACCGGCCAGCTATGCTGGGCAAGGTGGAAAGCTCGTTAGGGTAAATGATCTTGCCACTGGCCTTGAGTTCGTGGAAGCGTCGGACGCCGAAGCGGTCAACTTCCAAGAAGCCAGCCGCTGGCGCATCCTCCTGCTTGAGCCGGGTGTGTGGCCTGAGAACCCTCCGGGTGTGGAGCCGGGAGACCCTGAGTTCATTGAGCAGACCGATCAGGTAGGCTTCGGTGAAGTCGAGTTCTTGGATCAGGATGGAATCGATCTCACCGGGACCGGGACCGCTACGGCTTCCAACTTCCTGACGGGAAACGAACCGAGCCGGGCATTCAACAACAACACTGACCCGGCTGACGGCTGGCTGACCGAAGCCACCTACGTCGGTGAAGTCTGGATCGAATACGACTTTGGGGCTCCTGTGGCTCCGCGCCGCGTTCGGCTGTCTTCGATCGACTCCTTCCCGCAATACGGCACCACACGCTTCCTGATCCAGTATTGGGACGGAAGCGCTTGGATCAGCTTAGGTGACCGCTCGCCGGCACCTTGGGAATCTGGGGTTCCCCAGACGTTCAAGATCAATGGTATCCCGCTGGACTTCCTTGAGGAAGCCCCGTCGAACGGATCGCTGTATGGTCGGATCGACGGCGAGTGGTTGAAGATCAACGCCGAGGTCGTTTCAGACAACACGACCACCAGCAATCTCGATGCTTCTCAGACCTTCCAGTATCGGCGCTACATCAACGAAGGCACCAAGACACTCAATATCCGAGCGAACATCGATCATCCGACTCCAGCGGATGGTGAGTGGTATGTCTACGTGGCGGTCGGAGCCGCCTTGAGCATTGTCCCGGCACCGGGCGTAACAGTGAATGCACCGGCCGGTGGATCGCTCATTGTGCCCTTAAATGGCACCGTGCGGATCAAGCGCGTAGCTGTCGATGTCTACGATGTGTTTGGCGACACTGTGTCGTCAGGCGGCGTGGGCGCGGAAGATATTCCGCCGATCATCGGTAATGAGAACAAGCTACTGGCGGTCAAGCCGGATGCCAGTGGTATCGAATGGATTACACCGCCGGTTACTTACACCGACGAGAACGCCCGCGATGCGCTGGCAACAGCTTTGGTGGCCGGCACCAACGTTACGATCGTCAACAACGATGCGGCAAACACGATCACCATCTCGGCTGCTTCGATCGGTCTGGATGCCGAACAGGTTCGGGATACGATAGGAGCGGCGCTACGCGCCGGGACAAACCTGTCGTGGTCGATCAATGATGCTGGGGATACGATCACGATCTCGACTAGTGCGTTGGATGCCGAAGGGGTTCGCGACACTATCGGTGCGTCTCTCGTGGCCGGTGCCAACATGGCGATCAGCGTCAATGACGCGGCGAACACTATCTCGCTTGCTGCGACGATGGACACCGAGGTCATTCAAGACATCGTAGCGGACACCTTGGTGGCCGGCTCGAACACCTTGATCACCTATGACGACGTGACCGGAACCATCACGATAGACTCGCTCGGAGGCGGGGGCGGAGGAGGTCTGGACGCTGAGCAAGTCCGCGATGTGGTTGGCGCTACGCTGGCCGCTGGGAACAATATCACGATCAACGTGAACGACGCAGCCGACACGATTACGATCGACTCGACCACCGACCCGGAAGTTGTCCGGGACACGATCTCTTCCGCTCTGGTCGCGGGCTCGAACGTTACGATCGTCCACAACGACGCAGCGAACACCATCACCGTTTCGGTGGCGATGGATCAGGAAGTCATTCGCGACACGATTGGTTCCGCCTTGGTGGCTGGTGATGGCATCACCATCACACCGAACGACGCGGGAAATACCATCACAATCACCGCGACTGGCGGGGGCGGGGGAGGCTCGACCGACCCGGAAATCGTGCGTGATGTGATTGGGACCGCGCTGGTGGCCGGTGCCAATGTCACGATCACTGTAAATGATCTAGGCGATACGATCACCATCGCAGCATCCGGCGGTCTGGATGCCGAAGCGGTGCGCGACACGATCGGTGCTACGCTGGTGGCTGGCACGAACATCACTGTCGATGTCAACGATGCGGCCAACACGATCACGATCAGTTCGGCGACAAACCCGGAAACGATCCGAGACACCATGGCTTCGGCTCTGGTGGCCGGGGCTAACATCACCATTACCCCGAACGACGCGGCTGATACGATCACGATCACGGCCGCTTCGGACCCTGAGTTCGTCCGGGACACCATCGCTACCGCGCTGGTGGCGGGAAGCAACATCCTGATCACCCACGATGATGTGGCGAACACGATCACAGTTGATTCCTTAATCGCGGACGGAAGCACGTTCACGATCGATGAGAACCCGTGGAAATATGGTCAACGCTGGGAGCCCGGCGCTGAAATCACCTTCTCCGGACTGGGGGGGGGAAATATCTCAGCATCGTTTGATACGATGCCACGGAATGATTTTTACTTCTCAAGCTCTTCTGGATCACAGATCGTCAAGATCGATTTCGGATCGGGTGATACCAAGATCATTCAAGGGTTTCGCATTTTCCAAAATAACGGTGTTTCTCAGGGAACGTGGAGCTTCCAAGGGAGCAACGATGACGTTAACTGGGTAGACGTTGATGCTGGTTGGGACTGGACCCCTATCACTGTCGCCGGCCTTGTCTACCTTGAACGTGAGTTCGCCAATTTGGCGGCTTTCAGATATTATCGATTCACCAAGACAGCGGGAAGCACTTCCAACTCTCCCTACGTTAATTGGTTTCAGTTCCGCTACGCTCAGACCTATTTCAGCGGCGGTAATGGCGCTGTAGGGATCGACGACGAAGGCGTTGAGGTCGTCCCTGAGGCAGCCCGCATAAACTTCGTTGGTGCCGGGGTAACTGTCACTGACGCTGGTAGTGGTCAGGTAGAAGTCAACATCCCCGGTGGAGGCGGGGGCGGCGGCGGCGGCGCTGTGGCGATCGAAGATGAAGGGGTGGAAGTCATCTCCGAGGCTTCGCGCCTGAACTTTACCGGCGACGGTGTTACCGTTACCGATTCAGGTGCAGGTGAAGTCGAGATCAACGTCACCGGTGGTTCCGGCGGTGGGGTTGTAGGTAGCTCTTTGGCGAACCCACCTAGTATCCGGGCAACCAGCGCGGCACAGGCTTTCAACGCAAATTCCGTTGTGGTCAATTGGCCGAGCGGGACGGTGGCTGGTGATTTGGTTCTTATTTTCACAGGACATGGCTGGGAAACCTTAGCACCTGTTGGTTGGTCACAATACGCAAACCTTATTGGAACAGGATCAAACGGTGCTGTGCTTGGACGCATCATGACACCTGCTGATATATCGTCCGGGTCTGTGACCGTAACTTTTGGAGGCTCGTTCAACGGCGTGGTCCAAGCAGTCAGCATCGTTGGTAGCACAGTGGCCGGTATTCGCAGCGTAACTGGGTTCCGAAGTGGTTCGGCTGCATCTACCATTCCTTTGAATGGTGATAGTTCTTCTGACCGAGATTTGGCACTTGGTTTTGCCTTCAATCGAGCAGCTTCAAACAACAGCTTACCAGCAAACTGGACGACATTGGCGTCTGTCAACGCCGCTAATGGCTCAAGCGTTTTTGGTCGTATTTCGAACAACCCACCGGTCATAATCCAAGACAACGCCACTTCTTCCGCCACCGGCCCCGGACGATACTCAGCAGTTGTCTCTCTAATTGGTGTGGTGACCTCCACCTTATTGGACTTCGATATTTCTTCGTATTTCCAAGGTGTTCCTCCGGGTCTTTTCGAAGTGTTCACCTACACCGCTACACGGGACTTCACGCTCCCAATCAATTTCGAAGGATCGTTCGCTTACGCAAATATCACACCCATCGGTCCTGTGACTTTCCAGATCAAGAAGAATGACACGGTTATCGGAACCGTAAGCTTCGCTTTTGGAGAAAATACAGGAACATTCGTAGCCGCTGAGGGTGCATCGTTTGTTGCTGGAGACCGTTTGTCAGTGGTTAGTCCATCTGATGTTAGTGAATTAGCTAACCTTTCGGTGAGTTTCGCAGGAACAAGAGTATGATTTACGAGTTAATTGGTTTTGACGAGTTCGAGACACTTGAAGATGTTCAAAGGACTTTTTCAACTGTAGGTGCAGGCTGCTCGTTGGTAACCGATACAGAATCTGGGAGAGGAAAAGCCCTCCGGATCGTTTCCGGTGGTGGCTCGGTTCTCGTCCCTGTATCCCCGCCGCCTTTGACAGTAATGGGTGCTTCTTTCCGTGTCCGTGTCATAAGCATGGAAAGTCAATCGAACCGACGCATCCTGTATCGCGTAGAGCGTGATGGTGTTGCTCAATACTCTTTACAGATGGATAACATCGGTAGACTTTATACGACCACAGCCGGTGGAACAGGTAATCCCAACGTGACATACCCTGTCCCGCTGGTTTTTGGGCAGTGGTATCATATCGAAGTCAAAGGTAGGTCAGCCGACTTCGGAGTCGATGGTGGATTCTTTGAAGTAAAGCTCAACGGAAAAACCATCATTTACATCGAAAGAGACACAAACAACGTAAACGGTGCGGTTTCGGTGGATTCAGTGAGGCTAAACCTAGCTTTTGCTTTCGGTGGTGTGGTTGATATTGATGATATTACCTTATGGGATGAAACTGGTGACGAGAACAATGACTTCCTAGGGGATGTCGAAGTTGAGACTTTGTTCGCAAATGCGGACGGGACCATCACCGGGTGGACTCCCAACACCGGAACGGCGTGGGAAGCTGTGGACGATACCAGCGAGGATGGCGACACCACTTACATCTCAAGCTCAACTGTGGGGGGCTCAGCTTCCTTCGGAGTCACTGACTTAGCCAGCAACCCTACCGAGGTCTTGGCGGTGAAGGTCTTCGGTATAGCTCGTAAAGATGGATTAGGTGACCGGGCAATTAAGCTAGGTGTGGTCAGTAACGGGATCGTGTCGGAAGGTTTGGAGACAACATTATCGACCAGCTATGGGCCTGTGATAGCTGTGTTCAATAGAGACCCTGATGGTGATGTAACTTGGACACCTCTTTCTGTAAATGCATTACAACCACGAGTTAGTTTGACACTATGACGGCACGCGTTACTCAGATTGGCATCCAAGGGCTCGTAAAGGGCGATCCTGACGCACGTCTGGCTCAGATCGGTGTGCAGAGCCTTGTCAAGAATATCCCCGACGTGCGCGTCAGCCAATTGGGTATCAAGGCGCTTGCCCGGAATAATAAAAACGCCGACGAAATTGAACCCACCACACGACTCCTGCAAGCCACGACCAGTGCCTCGTTAGGTATTCCCGGTGATCCTTACTACAACAAAGTCTCTCTTCTTCTCCAAGCGGATAAGGGGTTTCGGGACCTGTCGAAATACAATGACTATGTGAACGGAGATAGGGGGTTTTTGTTCATCCGGGACACGCCGGCTAAGTTCCTAAAGGCATTTGAATCTGTCTCCAGTAACACCATGGGAATCCGTTACGATCGCAATCCAGAGCGGTTCGATTTCGGACGCGGGGCTTTTACCATTGAGGGCTGGATCAATCGTCCGGCGTTTAGCGGTTTCCGCTATATCATGGGTAACTGGTATCTGAAAACGGAGCGTTCTTGGTTCATTGGGACCAACAACAACGCCCTGACTTTCAGAGCCTCGATCGATGGGACGGAAGCCAACTTCTTCAATCTCGAAGGAGCGGACTTACCAGCCAATACGTGGACTCACATCTGCGTAGAGCGCGACATCGAGGGGACGGTCCGTATGTATGTCAACGGTCAAACCGTGGCAACTGGGACTTTTCCAAATGAAATCCGAAAGGTTGATACTAAGCTGATCTTGATGGGTAGAAACCACTCATCGTCTATTGGTGGTATGAATAATTTTGAGGGCTTATTGGATGATTTCCGGGTAACAAAGGGGGTTGCTCGGTATGCTTCTGATGCCGGGTTTGTCATTCCAACAGCCCCGAATCCGATTGGCCCTGTTGACTACGAGCCATTCAATACCGATCCTTTCTGGGATAAGACTACGTGTGTCCTCGATCCTTTCGATGGTGCTGCTATTGATTACAAGCGCGGAGCCACGATCACTGGTTTAACCGCAAGTAGCTTACAATTCAGCGGCGTCGGAACCATAGCGCATGTGGACGGACAATGGAACTTTGGTGGGCGGACGGAGCCTTTCACCTTTGAAGTCGATATTGGTTGGAATAGTTCTTCGGGTAACAGTGTCGTTCAGATTATTTGTCCGGGCAACTGGCACCTCGCTACCGGAACTTCTGTTATAGCCTTTCGCGTCTGGAATGGGACATCTTTTGTTGAGGTGTTTTCGTGGCCCAACATAGATGCTGACTGGTATTTCCCCAGAGCCACTGAAACCACAATAATTACCCGTGACGAGATGGGGGTTTATCGGTTCTACCAGCAGGGTAAATACATGGGTAGCGCCGTGGCTCCATTTGCACCTGACACACCGACGGCTGATTTGACCATCAATGCTGACTCGGCTCGCGTAATCCGCTGCTTGCGGATGACGTGGGACGCCGTTCGTTACCGGGAAGAAGACTTCATCAATAGCCCGATCGCGGATTTACCGCCCCCGCGTAGTGGGCCGGCTTATGCCGCCCCGATCCTCCCGGATGCGACATACCCCTATGACTTGGCATTCCCTGATCCCAAGGACGGAGCAGTAACTTGGCGGAGCGTTGTCGGTGCCAGCCCGTCCCCTAGGACTATCCATACTTCTGGTGTTCTTTACGAAGAAGACCCGAATGATCGCTGGCGTTGGGCTACAGGAAATTCTTCCACCACATTGTTGGATTATCATAGACTCCTTATCCCTGTTCAATATCTTGATGACATTGATGCAGGTGGAGTCTTCCTTGAATACTCCGCACTAGCGGCTGCCCCTTTCGATCACGCTGGGAACGGCACCCTCGTGGCGCTCGCGTTGGATAAGAATAGTCAAATGCTAAACGCATCCAGCAGCGACGCTGTTGTGACGGATAAGACTTTCAAGAACACGCAAGGGGCTATGTTCCTACCAGTGGGAACCCGGACCGTTGAGGTGGGTATCCTAGCTGGGTTGAGTGCTTTCCAAGGTAACTACGTCATGAGCCGCATCTCTGCCCGTCTCGTTGACGGGTTTGAGGATGCTCGCGAATATCTCAGCAAACCGACTCAGTTGATGGGCTCGATCATCAAGACTGACAATACGGAATGGACCGACGCTCGCGGCGGCACCATTATCGATACAGCAAACCTGAGTTGGCTGGCTACTTCGCTGACCACAACCCAGAGGGTGATGGACCTTCGGTGTGTGGATGATCTTCCGAGCAGCTACTTCACCAGCATCGACAACGGACTGGCGGCTTTTCGTTTTAAGGCTATCGCAACTCAGAATGAGGTCGATGATTTTGGGTGGGCCTATGTCGAGTTTCTGGATGTGTCAGATCAAGTAGTCGGCCGCCGGGTTTTCAGTTCACCTAACCCACGGGTTGCATCGCCAAGGTTTGTGGGTCTCAATGTCGATTGTCCGATCCCGGTCGGTGCCCGTAAGGTCGTCATGGCTATCATGGGCTCGATGAATTATGGCGAAGTCGTGAATGGCACCAACCAGATCAATTTCCCGACGAACTTCCACGAGGCATATTGCTACATCCCGGCGTCAGGGGAGATGCCAGTAATCCCGGTCCCGCCGACTCCGGCAGGGGATGAGCATTGGGATAACGTAGTCTGCCTTCTGTCTACCCGTAATGGGGTGATCGAGAATCTGGGTAACCCCCGATACAGAGAACACATCGCTCCGGTCGGTGTGTCCGTAGCCTCGATCGATTCTCCATTCGGAGACACAGCCATAGCGTCCAACTTGTCTCTGGTGACAGGTAATTCGTTCTATGTCGAAGTCAAACTGGCTGACTTTGAAGGAGGGGCCTTTGGTCCCCAGATGACTTTCGAGGGCTGGTTCTACAGAACTCATCCAGTTAACACAGCGTTACCGAGTATCGGTATTCACAACCAGTTAAACGGTAATAACGGCGCTATTGATGGCGCGACTACTGGTATCCTGATGGATGGTGTGACGACGACAAACGTCCAAAGCATCATCGATCAGTGGTATCACATCGCCTATTGTCGTGACGAAACTGGTAGAGCGGTTCTGTTCGTAAACGGCGAACGTCAGAATATCGGTAGAACCGCGTTTGCAACGTTGTGGAACCGGGTTTTCCGGATCGGCCAATGGAATGTCGCATCCAATGTTTTCGGATGGTGCGGGTATTACGACGAAATTCGGATTACCAAAGACGTTGAACGATACACCGAAAACTTCACACCTCCGGGCAATCGTTACCCGACCAAGCTGCCTTCTGGGTCGCTTTTGTTGAATGGCGAAACCGGGCGCTTGCTACTCTCCGGAGACACTGGTGGAATCCTTACCTAAAAGGAAATTGAAATGGCTGATAAAGACACATTAGCATTAGACGTAGCGGGCCTGCTGGATGGCTCAGAGCAGGTTCACATCGTTCAGGACGGGGAGAGCGTGAGGACGAGTGCCGGCGACATTGCCGCTCTCGCGGGCGATCCCGGATCGGTATTTGGTCCTAAGTGGGAGATCGCTTTCCAGTGGACGTGGACGACTAACGTCACGATGGTCGATGCAAACAATCTGGGCGATTACAAAGAACTGATTGTTATCTGTAAAGATATTTCAACCAGTGCTTCTGTTCTTCGTTTGTTACAGCTTAGCACCAATAACGGAGTGAGCTACTTTTCTGGTGCAACTGACTACACTCTTCTGGCGAATACAGGAACCCTGACCAACAGGAATAATGCCGCCAGCCATGTCAGAACCAACAACGGTCAAAGAACGATTTTCATGCGCCTGCCGACTAACATCGATGGGGCTATCAAGGTTATCCAGAGCAACGAAGGTAACGTTATTTTCCAAGCCAGCAACGCGAAGGTGGATGCCGTTCGGCTCCTGCTCAGCGCTGCTGGGAACATCACCGGCGGATCGATGATGATCCTCGGTCTGCGATAAGAAAGAGATACCATGCAAGTCAAAAACCACATCCTCGAAGGCGTGCGCGTCGTGCGGTCTCCCAACATCTCCGGGTTCATGACACCGACTGGTGCAATCATGCACTACACCGCCAGTTTCAATGCCGATAGTGCAATTCGAACCTTGACAAATCCGGCTGCCAAGGTATCTGCACATTTGGTGATCGATACTGATGGAACGATCACGCAGCTTGTCCCCTTCAACCGGGTTGCATGGCACGCCGGACCGTCGAAGCTGGCTGGCCGGACCGGATGCAACAACTTCACGATCGGGTTCGAGTTCGTTAATCCGGGATTTTTCCGGATCGCCAAGGACGGCACAATCATGGATTGGGAAGGCAAGCGACCCGTCCCGAAGGCAACGTTGGACCGTTTCGATCTCAGTCTACGTGCGCCAAACCGCCGTGTGGGAGGCGGGACTTTTGTCTGGCCGGGGTATTCCAAGGCCCAGATCAACGCCGGCCTCGAAGCTCTCAAGGCCATCAAGGAGGCTTACGGTATCACACTGATCGCCGGTCATGAAGACATCGACACACGGGGCTGGAAGACCGATCCGGGCCCGGCTTTCCCGATGGGTGATTTCAAGGCCGTCATCCATGGCGGCGAAGATCGCGCCGATGGGATGCAGCCGGCTAAGAGCCGCTTCCTTGTCAACACCCCGCGCCTCAACGTCCGGGCCGCACCCAACGGATCAGGCGCGATCCTGACTACCCTGTCGGGCGGCTCTGAGGTGGTGGTGATCGAAGACCTCGGAGCGTGGAGTCATGTCGAATACGCTCCGGGAAAACGCGGCTACCTTGCAGATCAATTCCTCAAGAAAGGGTAAACCATGCCACTTGTTTCAATCCCGACTTGGGCAGCCGCAAAGCTCTTTTTCAAGAGCAAGAAGTTCCTGATCCCGGCCGCCATCATCACCTTGCTGTTGGCGATCGGGGGCGGCACCTACCTCTATCTGAATCACCAACAGAAAGAGGCTGTCTCAGCAGCCGTCGAAGCAGCCGATTCCAACGCTACGATCCAGACCTACGAAACCAAGGAAACCATCAACACCCGCACGATCGAAGTGGACCGCCGCTTCGAAGACCTCCAGCGGCAGACCATCAAGGATTACGCCAATGTCCGAAACCAAATCGAAGATGCCCCGGTTGAAGAGCGCGATGCTCAAGCCCCTCCTTTGCTCATTGATACTCTCAATGAGCTTGACCGCCTGCGCCAGCAGAGAAACACGGGTGGAGTTCCTGACGCCGACGTTCCGGTCGGATGAACTGGTCTGCATGGATGCACCGGCCGGCCAGCTTCCATCTGACACGGCGCTGGTGACCGCAATCGAGCGGGTTGTCGGAATCGACGAAGCTGGTGAAGACTGCCGCCAGCGCCTCGACCGGGTGAAAACCAAGATCGAAATCTTCAACGAGGTGGTAGCGGCAATCAACGCCGGTAAAGACCCGAAAAAAGATTGACAATCACCGCCATTCTGAATATACAGTCCGCCTTGCAAGAGCGAACGGCGGGGGAACGTCACTCACCCTCCGGGGTCACACGTCCCGCCAAGTAGCTCCCGTCCTTAGGAAACCCAATGACCTCTGTGATTCTCTCCCCGCTGGTCAGCGCGACCATCCTTGCCGACTCCATCTCGCCCGCCGGCGTCCGTCTGACGACCATGGAACTGGTCTACCCCCGCTTCATTCACTCTGAACTGATGACCCACCGCGTGTTCTCCCGGAACGCTTCATCGAGCCGCGCTATCCCGACCAAGCGTGCGATCAAGATGATCCGGGAGAACCCGGCCGTGCCCGCTTCGTGGCGTATGAACCAGCCGGGTATGCAGGGCTACGAAGTCGCTTCCGAAGAGACCACGCTGGCTGCCCAGACGATCTGGCTCGCCGCGATGGAAGATGCGATCCGTCACGCCGAAGCGATGGATGCATTGGGCATCCACAAGCAAGTGGTCAACCGCATCACAGAGCCGTTCGCTCACATCAAGGTCGTCCTCACGAGCGTTTACTGGGGCAACTGGGATGGCCTTCGCCGGCATGGTGCCGCTGACCCCACTATCTGTGCGCTGGCCGAAGCGATTCACGAAGCACGAACCAACTCGGTCCCGCAAGACCTGCCGATGGGTGAATGGCACCTGCCCTACATCACCAAGGAAGAGCTTGCGATCCACGGCATCAATCTGTGCAAGAAGATCAGCACCGCCCGGTGCGCCCGTGTGAGCTACAACAACCACGACGGCACCAAGACGACGCCCGAAGCGGACCTCAAGCTGCACGATATGCTGCTGGTCGATCAGCCGATCCACGCCAGCCCGGCCGAGCATCAGGCGACTCCTGACCAACGCCGGTTCAATGGATGGGATAAACCCGAACTTCATGGCAACCTTGCCGGCTGGATTCAGTATCGCAAGACGCTGACCGGTGAAAACATGGACGCCATTATCGGTTAACCACTGCAATTCTGACTTGACAGACAGGCCCGCCTCCTTCACTGGAAGTGGGCCTTTCTAATTGGAGACTGATTCGTGATCGATGCCGGAACCACCAGCCGCTACAACGATCTGCTGCTCATGGCAGCAGCAGCCGATGAGCGTTACTATGTGGACGACAATCCCTGCATGGATGATGACGAATACGATGCGATCAAGCGCGAGATCGCACGGATCGAGATCGAGTTTCCTGAGATCATCTCGCCGGATAGCCCGACACAGAAGGTCAGCGGCAAGGCCAGCGAAGCCTTCGAGAAAGTGCCACATCGCCAGAAGATGGAGAGCTTGGATAACAGCTTCTCACCAGTCGAAGTCGCTGAGTGGGCTACCAAGAACTTGTCGGCCGATGATGTCATCCTCGGTGAACTCAAGATGGACGGCCTTAGCTTGAGCCTCATCTATGAAGACGGCCACCTCGTGCGTGCGGTGACGCGTGGTGACGGTCAGATTGGTGAGGATGTGACACACACCGCTCGCATGATTATCGGACTGCCCCAGCACATCGGAGCTTTCCTCGACGACAGCGATGACATCGTTGAAGTTCGCGGCGAAGTCTACATGACCCACGAGAACTTCAAGGCCCACAACCGGGCCGTGGAAGATGGTGTCGCCGGTAAGGGCGTCAAGAAGCTGGCGAACTGCCGCAACGGGGCGGCCGGCGCGCTTCGCCAGAAAGACCCGAAGGTAACTGCCAAGCGTGGTATCCACTTCATGGCCTTCGGTGTCACCAACGATACCTTCCCGGACATCGATAGCGACCTCGAAGTCCTCGATGTTCTCGAAGAGATCGGGTTCGACGTGGTGCCGCACTTTGTGATTGGCAACCAGCCGAAGGCGATCGAGCAACAGATCGAGAAGTATGCGGCCGAGCGCCCGGACCTGCCCTTCGACATTGACGGCATCGTCTGGAAGATCGACAGCCGGGGGACCCGCAAGGGTATGGGTTCGACCAGCCGAGCGCCGCGTTGGGCTACTGCCTATAAGTTCCCCGCCGAGCGGAAGACCACAAAGCTGTTGGGTGTCGATTTCCAAGTCGGACGCACCGGAGCCATCACGCCCGTCGCGCTCCTTGAGCCAGTGTTCGTCGGCGGTGTGACCGTCTCGACCGCGACTCTTCACAACGAAGACGAGATGAACCGTCTCGACCTGATGATCAACGACGTGGTTGTAATCCAGCGCGCCGGGGATGTCATTCCGCAAGTTGTCAGCGTGTGTGAGAGAGCAGCGGACTCGATGCCGGTGTTCTTCCCGACGACTTGCCCGGCCTGTGGTGGACCGACCGAGCGTCAGGAAGATGAAGCCGTGCGTCGCTGCACGTCGGGCTTCAACTGCCCTCCCCAGTTGCAAGCCTATCTGGAACACTTCGTCAGCCGTGATGCCTTCAACATCGACGGTCTGGGCCCCAGCCAGATCGAGGACATGATCCGCTTCTTGGGACTCAGAAAGCCCAGCCAGATCATGAAGCTGCCAGACGCTTCCCTCTACGATTTTGGCACAGCCGATGATTGGGCCATGCCGGATTCTCCGATTCCCGAAATCATGGAGAACTGGGAAGGCTACGGCAAGACCAGCATCAAGAAGCTGATGACCGCGATCAAGAAGGCTCGAAACGTTCAGATCGATCGCTTCATCTATGCTCTGGGTATTCGCAACATTGGAAAGTCCACCGCCCGCGACATCGCCAAGGAACTCAAGACGGCCGACGCCTTCTTCCAGCTTCCGCTTGCCGAAGGGCGTTTCGAAAAAGCGGTTGGTCACATCGATGGTATCGGCCCGGTGGCAATCCAATCTTTCGAGAACTTCTTCAACAACGACGACTCCTACGAGGAAGTCTTCGCCTTGCGGCTCGCCTGTGAAGTGCAGGACATGCCGGCGAATGAAGAGGGACCAAAGCCGCTGGCAGGCGAGGTGATCTGCTTCACCGGTGGGATCGATCGGTTCACGCGTGATCAGTGCCTCATCATCGCCGAAGAGCTTGGCGCGAAGACGACCAACGCCGCCGCCAAGAAGACGACGATTCTCGTCGCCGGGTCCAACGTCGGTGCGAAGAAGATCGAAGCCGCCGAGAAGTTCGGATGCAAGATCGAAAGTCCCGAGTGGTTCTACGATGTGGTGGATGCCGCCGTCGCGGAAGGTTATGAATTGGATGTGATGGAATGAGGTTCGGAGACATCGTGACGATCCCGAAGCACTCTGATCCAGAGGAACGATTCGTGGTGCTGAACAGCTTCAACGGAATGTTGTTGGTGGCGTCTGGTCGAAACACCTCGTTCTTCACCCGAGAAACAAACTGCGTATTGTTGGAGGTGACGGACTGATGGCTACGATCAACGTCGGTGAAGACGATTTCCTCGCGGTCGCTTTGGCAGCCGCCAGCGCCAAGGACGAAGGCGATATGGATCAGGCACGAGCGCTCGACAAGATCGCCCGCAAGATCAACGCCAGTCTGTCTTCGGCCGCGACCAAGCAATATCGCTGGCTGGGCGGTTCCACGAAACGTGAGCCCCTGCGTTGGCAGGATGTTCCTTCAACCATAGGAGAAAACTAATGACGCTGATCATCAGCTCAAAGGAGATAATGCCCACCTTCAAGGTCCGGGAGCCTGAGAAGGGCCCGCCGATCTTCGCAGGAGATGTGTTCGATCACCCGACCTACACCGCTGTCGTCGTCGAAGATGTCACGATCGATGAACGCTCGATGCCGCGTGAGCGCGTCGTAACCTTCCGCGCCGCCACCCGGCAGGAACTCGAAGAGAATGGATACATCTGATGCCGATCCCCGCTGCTCCGCCGTCGTCAAGCGCAACCAAGCTGGTTACGTCATGACCGTCCTTGCCATCTTCCCGACCTCAGAAGAGGCGTGGGAGTGGGCTCAGAACGCCAATGAGTGGTATGGTGCGGATCACCCGCTCACACCATTGACGATCATGGATGACATCCTGTCCAGCCCGCCTAAGTTCCCTGTGGAAGCCATGCGGTGAAACCCGCTGGCGCTCCTCCCAAGGACCTCGGACTGGTAGCTCTCACACCCAGCGAGATGATGTTCTGGATGTATCTTCCGGTGTCCGAACCGGGGAATATGCTGGCGCTCGTGCCACATAACCTCAGACAGTTCGACCCCATCCTTTCGGCTGTGCGCGCTGACGATCCGGACCGATGGATGGACAGCTACGTCTATCTGACCGCGAAGACACTCTGGGTGGAAGGTGGATACATCGGCAACCGACCCGGCTGGCACATCGATGGCTACGGGACGGATGATGTGAACTACATCTAGTCTGACCGGGCCCCGACGGTGTTTCTCATCCAGCAAAACCGCTGGATGCTGTCCGAGGACTGCGACGAGTCGTTGCGCCAGATGGCAAAGATCGGCCGCTATGCCGAAGCCTTCGACCACGTAGGTCTCCGCACCTACCCGGACAAGCACTTGCTCCGTCTGGACAACACGGTTCTGCACAGATCACCCACCGGATTCGAGGCTGGGATGCGGACCTTCGTGAAGGTCTCCCTGAGCCGGGATCGCTACAACCTCAAAGGCAATTCGGTGAACCACCTCTTGCCTGAGACTCACTGGCCTCTTGTCGATCGACAGGAAGTCCGCAACCACCCGGCGTTCAAGAACTCCGACTTCATCAAGGATTGATCATGGGATACCATCTCTTTCTTGATGATGTTCGTATGCCCGGTGATGTTACTTGGGTAGAAATCCCGCCGGCTCGATACGTGATCGTCAGGAGCTACGATGAGTTCCGATCCTGCATTGGTGAGTTCGGGCTACCAGTTCATATCTCTTTCGACAACGACCTCGCCGACGGTGATAAGGAAGGGATTCACTGCGCTAAATGGCTGGTCGATGAGATCATGGATGGACGCCTGACTGGTGACTTTACCTACACCATTCATTCGAAGAACCCGGTTGCAGCCGAATGGCTTAACGGATTCCTAAACAACTTCTTCACACATTGGGAGCCGTGATGGGATATATTATTCAACAAGCAAACGAGGCGTTCCAGCGGAATCATTATTCGTCCGATGCGATCTTCTTTTTCGACTTCGATGGCGTTCTCGCCACGCAGTGCGAGGAGAAGATTTTCCGAATGGATGAACGTCCAATGGAGCGTCGTCGGTTGGAGGAGAAAGCCCCCTTTGCGTCTGTAGATGCAGCCCTCTATCCTAGCACCAACTACCTTCGGCACATGGTCTACCAAGGGTATGCGTGGGGATCGGTCCCAGACGCCCACGAGGAGGCCACCAGCTTCGCTCGATCGCTGAGTGACAGTGGTGACCCATATTTCATCGTTACGGCACGTAGCGGGCTTTGGGCGGTCCGTAGGCTGCTCGATTTTACCCAACAGCAGTTGATCTACCCTCAAGAGGTCTTCTGTCTCGGCCGGGCATCCAAGGCGCTCTTGCTGGCAGAGCTTCGCAAGGATTGGCCCGATCGTCAGTTCGTGTTCTTCGAGGACTCCGATCACCACATCGAAGCCTGCCGGGCTCTGGCTGATCCGCTTCTGGAGATCGTAAAGATCGAGTGGCCGACCTGCACCAAGAACGCCGAAGCCCTGTGCGACGCTTACCTCGGACCGGTGATGTAGTGGATGCGCTGGGATACCTGTGTCTTGGCTACTTGGTGATCGGAATGGTTCTGATAGCTGCCGGGTATATCCTCACGCCCCTCATCGAATACGATGGTGACAACAACATCCTGTTCCATCTCGGCGACTTCGCTGAGGATGTTATGGGACAACTTACGGCCGGCTATTTGCTTGCGCTGCCGATCATCATGGTCATCTGCTGCTACCTGACCGGTAGGGCACTCGGAGAACTCGCATGAAACGTTTCCTGATCAATCTCTGGCGGCAGCACAAGGACCCGCTCTATTGCCGCAAGTGTGAGCGCTGGAATATGCGGCTCCCATGGCGCGATGGGAACTGGGCCTGTGTTCGCTGCGAGCTTACCCCGCCCCATCAATCGATCGATCACTTCATGGCCCGGTAATCAAAAAGGCCCGCTGGATCGCTCCAGCGGGCCTTTCCCAAAGCGTGCCAACGCTTATTACTGAGGGCGAAGCGTCGAGACGACTGCACCCAAAATCTTGAGGTCCTTGGCGGCGACTTCCTGCTTGTCACCCCGCGAGCCTTCGACCATGACCTTGCTCGACTTGGCAAAAGACGGGGCGATGCGGATCACTTCCATACCGCCGTTGACTTCGATCACGTAGGTATCGAACTCGTTCGAGACGGACTGGACGCTGGAGTCCACGAACAGGCGAGTGTCCTGACGCAAGCCGAACGCATCGGCATTGTGACCGAGGACGTAGACCTTGAGCGTGCGGACGCTTTCCACGTAACTCTCGGCCAGCGATCGCGGCATCGCGAAAGTTCCACTGTTGTAGGAACCATCCCGGCCGAAAGTGATCTCGTCCACATTGACGGTCGCTTCGGCCGCATTCATGTCGCCGACGGCCTTGACGCCGTGTTCCCCGAATGCGAGGAAGGATGGCGAGACCTTGAGGACCCGCGCCAGTGCTTCGACGATCGGGATCGGCGGCATGATTGTGTTGCGTTCGTAAGCGACGATGGTGCCACGGCACTTGTCGGCCGCCTTGGCGAGTTGATCCTGCGTCACATTTTCACGCAGTCGGGCATAGGCCAGTCGCCCGCCCAGTGATCCGAGATCGAGATCGCTGTCAGAACCAGCGAGATCAGAGCGGCGTGCAACAGCAGGCACAGCGTGCATCTGGATTTTTGCTTTGGACTTCCCGGTGACACGTCCGCCGGGAGGCTTCGTAAGGGTTGCGTGAGCAGCCATGTCTAGTTTCTCCATTTGTTTCGGTGATTCGCTTACTAGGGCAAAGACCGATTCGGTGTCAAGCGAAAATGCAGTCAAGATCATTTAGAATGTTCTCAACTGCATTTTTGACCCGTCAAATAGGAGGAATATATCAGGATTCCAAGACGGACCAATCTTTTGACAGATCGCTGTATCCGCCTAACCGCTTCCCTACTGGATCAGTCAGACTGGCGTCCTGATCCATGATAAAGACCTGAGGCACAGTGTTTGTTCCGGTCTTCTGATAAAAATCCTGACGGAGCGAATCATCGGTCAGATCGACTTCGGTGTAGGTATAGCCACGCTTCACAAGCTCCATCTTGAGGAGCGAGCAAAACGGGCACCCGAGCTTGGAGTAGACGACGATCTGCATCACGCGTTATCCTCGAACTTGGAAACGAAGTTCCACGTATTCTCATCCCAGCCGGTCACGCCGCCCTTGGCATACTCGGTCGATCGGCCTTCGAAGAAGTTGGTGTGCGTGTGGGCAGCCATCATCTCGTCGATCCAGTCGAGTGGGTTTTCCTTCTGGCGGTAGATCGGCTTGAGACCCAACTGGATCATGCGGCGATCGGCCGTGTAGCGGATGTAGGTCTTGGTCTCCTCGGCCGTGATGCCGGCGACCTCGCCCATGGCGAACATGAGGTCGATGAAGCGGTCTTCGAGCCGCACCATGTCCTTGGCGATCTGGCGGATGGCTGCCTTGACATCTTCGTTCCAGAGCTTCGGGTTCTCCTTGATCATGGTGTGGAAGAGCTTGAGCATACATTCGACGTGCAGAGTCTCGTCACGCAGCGACCACTCAACGATGGTGGACATGCCCTTCATCAGGTTGCGGCGCTTGAAGCTCAGCAGGACAGCGAAGCTGGAGAAAAGCTGCATACCTTCCCCGAAGGCCGAGAACACCGCCAGATCGAGCGCCAGACGCTCACGCGGGGTGAACCGCCGGCCGTCAGTCCCTTCGGTCCGATCAGCGAACATATACTCGTGTTTCTCAGCCATCTCGGCGTATTCGGCAAAGGCGCTGTAATCGGACTCCGGCATCCCGACCGTATCGATCAACTGAGAATACGAGTGGATGTGGTTGGCTTCCTGCGTCGCAATTGCCGAGAGCATCATGCGAATCTCGGTCGGCTTGAACATCGGGATGTAGACATCAAGGTAGCCGTGCGTGATGTCTTCATCACCCTTGGTGAAGAAGCGGAAAAGCTGGGTGAGAAGATTCTTCTCGGATGGGGTGAGCTTTGAGTTCCAGTCATGCACATCCTCTTGAAGAGGAACTTCGGATGGAAGCCAATGAGTCTTCTGCAACATATCGTAAGCTTCGAACGCCCACGGAAACTGGAAAGGCTTGTATGCAGCGCTCTTCTTAAAAATGGACATCTTTCCAAATCTTTCTTGTCTTAATGCGAGAAATCACTGTGGCATCTATGCCGTAATCTCTTGCTATTTCTTTTTGCTTGTCTCCGCTTGCTAGGCGGCGTTTAATTTGAGATACATCGACTTCGGTAAGCTTTGCTTGGGTATGTTGTTCGCCTTTCATAGCGGCGAAGCCAAGAGTTCTTCCTTTTTCAGCTTTGTCATCCATGTTGTCCTTGTTCGTGCCTTCGAACAAATGCTCTGGACGAACACATGCAGGGTTATCGCAACGATGGCAGGCTTGGAGATTACCTAGGGGACCGTGTAAACGCTCGTAAGCGAAGCGATGAGCCCTAGCGTTCTTCTGTTTCTCACCGTCCCAGAACAACCCGTAGCCGTCCTTGTCCAATGATCCTTGCCACTCCCAACAACCAGTTTCTGACACTTTGAACATAGCGTCGAAACGTTCATTGTTGGTGAGACCGCGCTGTCCTTGGAAGCTGGTCACAGCCGGTAGCGGTGTTCTCGGGCGATGATCCGGCGCGGCCAGACAGCGGTGTTCCCGCCCACATGGAAGGAACCGTCGGGGTTGACTTGGGTGACCTCGTAGTCACCGGGTGGGATGATGCAGTCGGGCTCATCTCCAAGCGTCACGATGTCACCGACGACGGGGAGGAAGTCGGGATCGATACCCATCAGTAGGTCTCCGGCATGATGGTATGCAGATCGGTGATTTGACACCCCCGAATCTCACCACTTTCGGTATAGAGCATAACGTGATTTTGACGGTGAATCTGAGCATAGACCCTCCCCCAAATGGTGCGCTTGAGACGAGGAGTCCGCCCCGGCTTGATGTGGCTGGGGTGGGGCTGGTGGGGGTATTCGTAACCGACTACCCGACCCACCAGATCGCCCTTGAAATCGGGAAAAGCATCAGCATAGCTATCGAGAAAATTATCCTTCACAGGCGAGGCATCCTTCATCTTCGGGCATGACCATTTCCAGCGCAGCCACCTTGGTGTTCATGTTCTCAGCTTTCTTGGGAGCCTTGGACCGCACATAATACATACTTTTGCTACCACCGGCCCAAGCCATGAAGTGCAGTTCGAGCATGTAGTCGGCGTCCACGAATGCGGGCACCGAGATGTTAAGGCTAACGCCCTGATCGACGTAGCCGGAACGATCGTTCGCCATCTGAATGGTCAGGCGCTGGTCGGTCTCGAAGGCGGTGGCGAACACAGCCTTTTCCTGATCGGTCAGGAAGTCCAGATGCTGGACCGAACCTTCGTGGAGCAGGATGTCCTTCCAGACTTCCTTGGTGTTCTTGCCCTTGGTTTCGAGCAGGCGAACCAGCGACGGATTCTTAACGGTGTGCGAACCGGTCAGAGTCTTGTGGATGAAGATGTTCTCCGGCCACTGTTCGATGGACGGCGAGATCGGACCCTGCGGCACGAAGATCGACGACGAAGCATTCGGAGCCACAGCCATGCGGTGGGAGAAGCGATGCCCGGTGCCGGCCATGTCTGGCGCTTCACCGCGTTCAGCACCGAGCTTGAGCGAAGCCGCGATCGTCTTCTTCTGCAAGTCTTCGAACATCATCACGTTGTAGGCGCGAGCAAGGTCACTGCCCCACACGATCCCGTGATCCTGCAAGTAGGTGTGGAGGCCCATGCCGCCCAGACCGACCGACCGCTCGTTCTTTGCTGAGGCGACAGCACGCCACAGTTCCGGAGGAGCCTTCGCGATGAAGTCATCCAGCGTGTTGTCGAGCATCCGCATGAGGTCTTCGATGAAGAGCGGGTGATCCTTCCACTCATCGTAGGCCGCGAGGTTCGGACTCGACAGGCAGCAGACCGCTGTGCGATCTTCGGCCGTCGGAAGCATGATCTCCGTGCAGAGATTCGAGTGATTGATCTTGAGGCCCTTGTCCTTGAGAGGCTGGGGCAGCGCACGATTGGCGGTGTCCTTGAACAGGATGAAGGGCTCGCCGGTCTGGTGGCGCGTCTCGACGATCTTCCGCATCAGAGCGCGGGCGTTGACCGTCTTCTTGATCTCGCCGGTCTTCGGGCTGCGGAAGTTCCACTCAGCATCGGCCAGACAGGCGCGCATGAAGTCGTCTGTGATGTTGATGGCGTGGTGAAGGTTCAGTGCCTTGCGGTTTGCGTCACCACCCGACGGCTTGCGAAGCTCAAGGAACTCATCCGTTTCCGGGTGCGAGATGTCGAGATAGGCGCAGTAGCTACCGCGCCGGGTCTTACCCTGCGAGAACGCCAGCATGTAGCGATCGAGGATGCAGACAAACGGGATGCCGCCGGACGACGCCGAACCCTTGGATGTGCCTTCCGCGCCGCGCACAGCGATGTAGCCACCAACACCACCACCGAGGCTGGAGAGCCACGAAGTCTCTTCGTAGTGGGCGTTGATGCCCTTGCGGCTGTCGGCCATGTAGTTGAGGTAGCAGGAGATCGGAAGACCGCGCTCGGTGCCGCCATTGGAGAGTAGCGGGGTGGCGAACATGAACCAGCCCTTGGAAGCATAATCGTAGAGTCGCTGGGCATGTGCGGCGTCATCGGCGAAGGCTGCCGAGGCGCGGGCGAACGCATGTTGAGGACTGGTCTCCCCTTCAACCATGTAGCGATCTTGTAGGGTTTCAATGGCGTGCGGAGCGAGCAGAGCGTCGCGCCCGAGATCGATAATGACCTCGTTCGGGGAGACTGGCATGAGTTTTGGGTGTCCGTAGATGAAGTGAAAACGGCCGCACAGTATAGCGAAAATGTCGGTGGTGATCAAGGAGTAAATTTGCTGTGCAGCAAATATACCGCTTGACACGAATTAGTGCTGGAGGACGGTGGAGAGACCCTTGGCTACGCTGAACCGAGGAAGCGCCAGACCAGTTCCGTAGACCCAACGACCGAACTCTGGGTGGACCCGTTCACCGTAGGAGCCGATCTCAATCTCGGCGAGTTCCAGATCGAAGCCAATGTCAGTGGCAACAATATCCGGATCGATCCCACTCAGGACACCGACCACTTCGCGGGCGTCATGCATGACGCGATCGACAGTCGCATCTTCGACAGTGACGAAGAGTTCGGCCTTCATGAATCCAGTCTGGTAGAAGATGTTCTGGACTGGCTCATGGCGGAAACAAGGTGTCACACCGATGTATGCGCCGGGCTTGAGACCCATGGACAAAAAGCCTTGCTCGGCAGACCCCACGAGGTAGTGGGCTTCTTCGAAGGCATCAGTCGCGCCGATCCATTTACCATCATGGTCGCGGTGGTCAAAACGGGGACCGGCAACGTAGACAGGAAACTCCGGCGGTAAGGTGGCGCGGATCGGTGCCTCAGGCACTAGCCAAGGGACTTCCTTGTAGACGTAGCCGCGTTTCTGATACTCCGTGACCGCCCGGCCGAGTAGCGCGTAGTCGATCATGGGTGTCATATCAGTCATCGTCCTCTTGGTCTTCGTCGCCGAAATCGTCTGGCCCCATGATGAAGTCGCTGCACATCTCGCAAAGCTGGGTGCATTCATCGACCCACGGACCGGTATCACCACACTCCATGCATTCGTCAGGATCGGGAATCCGTTCGAGGACCTTACCGTCCTTGTCAACAAGGAACCGACCCTCAGCCGTCTCGACGATCTCGGGATAGAAAACCGGTTGGGCCTTGATCTCAGTCATCACAGTTCTCCTGCCTCGCGGCAAACTCAGGGCAAAGCTCAGCGACCTTGCGATGCTGATCGTATCGGTAATCCGCCCACGGATCATCTTCACCACCAACGAGACGGACAAAGCCGGTCTGCTCGTTGACCACACGGGCTCGGGTATATCGCTCGCCCTGCCCATCGTCACGAAAGACGTGATAATCCGGCGTTTCGATCCCGGCGTCTTCCATCTCGACCAGAAGCGCTTCGAAGCGCTTGCGCCATTCCATGGGCATGACTTGCAGTGCGAGCTTGGGCAGCACCAAGTAAGGCGTCCGGGCAAGCCGAAGATCGAACGGACACTGCTCCATGACCATGGCCTCAGCCATCACGGTTCTCCCGCACACCCGACTCGAAAGCCCGCTTGGTGACAGCCGCCATCGCGGCAAGGTCTGCAAGGGTCACAGTCGGGTGATGCTTTACCAGCCACCCTTCGATCGCTCCGATCACATCGGAGAGTTCGACCAGCGCCATGATCTGGACGTTCTGGTCAAGAGCATCGGCGAACTCGTCGATCTCTTCGTAAATCTTGGAGTCCTCACCGAACACACCGCGAGCGATCACAGCCTTGTGATAGCCCAGCAGGGCGTCGATGGTCTCATCGGGATCAGCCACGCTTCTTCATCCTCTTGCGAAATGCACGGTTCTCGACAGCCATTGCCTTGCGTCGCTGGGCCCGGTTCAAGCCTGCGTATCGGGGATCGATGTTGTCAACGAAAGTCAAACCGGACTTCATGTCGAACAAAGCGCCAGTGGAATCCCACTCGTCAAATCCATAGGATTCCATGTCCATGTGAGTGATCACTTGCCGGCTACCACATCGATCACTACGGCGAGACCAACAGCAGCGAGCAGAAGGATCGCGGTGGCCTGAATCCAAGAAAGCTTTCTATCCATTTTCTTTCCCCTGTTTTCAAGTCACCGCATATCCATAATGGCGGTGGTTGTCAATCGAAAGTTAATCGATTCGATGAATCCGCGCACCGGGAACGGCACGTTCAATCATCAGGGCGACTTCTTCGACATCGGCCGAAAGGTCCAGCGATGCAATCACACCGAACTGACCGAAGGCGACCAACTTGGTCTCTTGCTGGGTGGCGTCCGGACAAAGAGCAAACAATGCCCGGCCGTCAATGAAGTAGGGTCCGTTGTCCTTGTCAACGAAGCGGAGAAGGTCCATCACTTGTCCACTTCGAAGGTGCGCTCATACGTCTCGGCGGGATTTTCCTCGGCGTATTTGCGGCTGACAAACCGGCCCGTGATGGCCGAGACGAAGCGCTTGAAGCGCCGGCGGAGATTGAAGCGGCTCATGAGCCGATATACTTCAAGAGAGCTTTGATGATCAGGACAGCGATGGTGATGACGACACCAATACCACCCAGCCACATCAGAATCGCAACGCAGCCGATCGTGGCCTGAGCCTTCTCAAAACTGTTCATGGGCATGTAATAATTTCCTTGTTGAGGATTACGCCTTGTCGGCGCGGTTCTGGGCATCGGCGTCGGTGTATTTCATCCCGGCGTAGCGGACGCTGAGCTTGGCGATGTTCTGGTCCAGAACCGTCTCAAGCTTGACGCCGGAGAGTGAGCGCATGGTGATGAGTTGGCATTCCATACGGAACAGGGCCACAGTCAGAGCATCCCGATCGAGCGGCTTGTTGTAGACAACATGCTTCTTGACTTGATCGAGGATTTGGCTGGCAGCCATGTTGATCAGAGCCGCGACGACCATCGGCTGGTCCGACTGGTAGAAATCGAACCGCTGCTCGTAAAGGAACTCACGCGTGATGCCGACGTTGGTGCGAAGCTGCTGGAGATAGAACTCCATGTCGCCCATTTCTTCGATCAGGTTTTCCAGATCGAGTTCGGTGCGGTCGCTCAGTTCGAAGCTGAAAAGAGCCTCGGTGATCTCACCAGCCTCACCGGAGATGCCGGTGGCAGCGTGCCACATATCGACCTTTTCAGGGGTCAACGATGCAAGGATGTCGTTGCCGGGCTTCGCCAGTGCGGCAACGAGTTCGGGGTGCGTCAGATTCAAGGCGAGTTCCTTAGGCTGCGATCGAAGAGGGAGCGGAATCCGCGTTGGCGATTTTCGCCGACCCGTTCTGGGCCACGTATTCCTCAGCGAATTTCCAGACCGCGTTGCGGAAATCCACATCAGTAAGAAGGTAACGCATGTAGGTGCCAACGACCTGAGCCGTGGTAGGAAGGCTGTGACCGGTCGGATCACCGCCTTCGTTATCCAGCGAGACGTTGTAACGACCGGTAGTGAGGTCCTTATCGATCAAGGAGATCGTCATCTTGGCAGGCTGTTCGGTCATCGGCATTTCCGGGTTGTCCCGCGTCATGCTGTCAATCAGGTCGCGACCGAAGGCGACAACGCCATCCGCAAACTCTTCGGTGGCAACAATCGTATTCAGATAGAACGCCGTGAAATATGCGGCGGTAGCCTGTCCGTCATCGATCTCGGTTCCAGATGCCGAGAAATCAACCTTGTAGGTGGCCGCTGCAAGATCAATGTCGCTAACAGTCAAGGTGACGAATGCCATAATAAGTTACTCCAGTTACAGGCAAAGTTATCCTCCAGAAGAAGGACATGCCTTCTACAGGAGACGCAGCTTGTCGAGAAAGCGCATCTGGAACTCTTGGATCGCGTAGGGCTCTTGGCCCGGCGCGGCCCGCCGATTGGTGATTTTTTGACCTGCTGGGAGCTTCGCAATCAATTCGTCAATCAGAGCTTCGGATTCGTGTTCCCCCTCAATGGGCTTGATCCAGTCGGCCGTGATGCCAAAGCATACACCACCGGCGGCTTCAACGGCCCGCATTTCATTGGGGAAGCGCACATCAGTGATCACGGTGTCCCGTCCACTGGTGAGCCCTATCGCAGTGCTGATCCAGAGATCATCTGCGATGAGTTGGCGACCCCATTCCGTCCCCAAAGTCTGCATCGCAAACCTTGGTGTTTGACCCGAAAGGTAGGAAGTCGGCATCTCTTTGAGATCGCCTTCTACCATTCGTTCGACAGTCTGAGCATCAAGACCACGATAGGTCAAGAAACATCTCAGCATGTCTTTCAAGGCCCCCGCAAACTTGACGTTCTGGTAACCCTGAGACAGCAGCACGAGGGCCGCTGTATCTTTGCCTGATCCCTTCCGACCTAGTAGGCCGATGAGCTTCGGTGCCGATGTCATGCTTCTGATACTTTCTCTAACATGGCGCAAGTGGTCACGGTAGTCCGTGCAAAATTAGCGCTGAGTTGATGGAACCTGATAGTCAAACTGGCGGTTTTAAGCCATTTCTCATGCGACAATGACCAGTCGTTCTGCCGCACGAGTGATGGCCGTGTAGAGCCATTTGTCGGCATCTTCCCGGAACGAACCCGAATCATCGTGAACGATCACTTCATCCCACTGACTGCCTTGCGCCTTGTGGCAAGTGATCGCCCAGCCGAAGTCAAGCTGGTGGTCATTGATTCGCGAACGGAAGGCCCGGTCCTTGGTCGTGGTGGCGAAGTTCTTGACGCGGCCGAAATGCTCTTCCAGAAGTCCTTGGTAGCAGAACATCGAATAGGCTTTGCCTTCCTCATCGCGAATCTTCGCAAGGAAACGGTCGGCACCATCAGCAGCCATTCCGTGATCCTCAGCGGAGAAAACTTGTGTCCCGTTGACGAGATTCGGATAGGTCCGACTGTTGCGGCACATGATCAGCGGCTCACCCTTGTGGGGCAAGGTATCGAGAAAGCCGCCTTCCTTGCGCATCTTGCTGGTCTGCTTCCAACGGTTCTTGTTGGTGCCGACGATCACCTGAGCATCCCGATCCAGATCGAGTGTGTAGATGTCCTTTTTCGCCGGCACGATCAGAACACCGTTACCGTAGTCACCATAGTCACCCCGCTGGCCCTTGCGAACCAGAGTGGCAAGGTGGATGATCGGGTTGTCGGCAGCCTGCCGGTGGACTTCGGTCAGGAAGGCATCCGGGGAACCATTGAGAAAGCCGGGGTCTTCACCAACCGGTGGAAGCTGGCCGGGATCACCCATCACGAGGATGGGAATCTCGAAGTCCATGAGGTCTTCGGCCATCTGCTCACCGACCATGGAGCCTTCGTCCACCACAATGAGGTGGATGTCAGACTGCACGAGACGCGAGTCGGGGTTGAGTGAGAAGCGGAGATCGTTCAGATCGTAGGCGCGATCGAGGTCACGGGTGAGGATGTGAATCTTCTTCTCGGCTTCGTGGAGATCAGCCTTCAAGTTGCCCGACGGCGGAGCTACGCTACCAGCCTTGAGCATGGTGACGAAGGTCTTCATCTCAGCCAACTCGCGCTCCAGCGCCTCGGCCTTCTGCGGCTTTGGCGTGTAGATCAGCGAGTGGATTGTCGAAGGGTAGACGTTGATGCCTTGAGCCCGGAGCTTGGTTCCCATGACCTTGGCGGCCTTACCAGTCGGCGCACAGAAGGCCACCTGTTCAGGATCAAGCCCAAGGGCGTCTAGGATGTCAGGCAGGATGGTGGACTTACCGGTGCCTGCAAATCCACACATCACGAACACCTGCTTCATCGCGGTGCTGTTCTTGAACCATTCGCGGATGCGGCGCACGGCGTCTCCCTGCTGTGGGGAAAGCTCGAACATTGGAGTTCCTTAGTCGAAGGTGACCTTGACTTTGTAATTGACATGCTCACCGTTTACCCGGTGAAGGGTATAGGCAATCACTGTAAACAACATCATCAAGATGAAGGGCACAATGATCGATACCACCGTCACCGGGTAAGACAGGAGTCTGAGGATCAGCTTGAACGCAAACCGCCCCGCTCCCTTGACTTTCTCAGGCTCGTTAATCCAGTAAAGGAGGGTCCCGGCGAAAAGCACGAGAATGCTGAGAGCGAGCATGAGGGTCTGGAGAGAGGAGTCGGTCAGGACCATAGCGTGATCAGTCAGCCTTCGCGGCAGCCGACGTGGGTGTCGGAGCTTCGCTCGCGGTGGTGCGAATCTCGAACAGTGCGAGACCCGACGACAGGAGATCACGGAACTCCTGTTCGGCGATCACGAGCGAGCCACGACCACCGACGTTCACCGTGTAGGTGACAGTCGGAACGTTGGGACCGAAGATCGCTTCGATGAACACATTACGGCCCGGTCCTTCGATCAAGGCGGCCTGAATGAAGATGCCCGGATGCTTTTCGTAGGGCTGGGTAATCGACGCCTCGGGAAGACGCGTGATGAAATCGAAAGGGTTGGCGACCTGATTGGTCATGCTCTGTCTCCTGTGAGTGATGGGCGATGGGGAGGCGCAGAGGCGTGGGTGCGCCTCCCCATCTAACCGTTAGTCGAAGTTGCGGACCCGGCGACCACCACCGGCGGCACCACGACCACGACGGGGAGCGGGAGCTTCCTCCTCTTCCTCTTCGACCGGAGCAGCGGCAGCCCGACCACGGCGGGGAGCAGGAGCTTCTTCCTCCTCTTCCTCGACCGGAGCAGCAGCCTTACGACCACGACGCGGAGCAGGAGCTTCGGGCTCGTCTTCCTCCTCTTCTTCTTCGACAGGAGCAGCGGCACGGCGACCACGGCGCGGAGCAGGGGCTTCTTCCTCCTCCTCTTCCTCAACCGGGGCAGCAGCGCGACGACCACGGGCCGGAGCCGGTGCTTCCTCTTCCTCTTCTTCCTCGGGCGGCGGAGCGATCGCCTTCTTCTTCTTGGCGGCCGGTGCCGGCTCTTCGAAGTCGTCTTCGTCGTCGTAATCACCGTCACCAGTGAGCCCGGCCAGTTCTTCGGCCGTCATCCAGCCAACGATCTTGAGAACCGGCGACCATTTGATCTTGCCGTGCTTCTTGACCTTGGGCACGTAGGATTCCGCACCGAGTTCGATGATCGGAAACTCGCCGGGGTGCTGGGCAAACACGCGACCGTAAGCGGCCGAGAGCTTGCGAAGCTGGCGGACCTGACCACCGGTGGAAGTCTTCCAGAGCAGCGGGGTGCCGACGGCTTCGTCCTGATCGTCGGTGCCATAGCTCTCCAGAACGAGGCTGATGGAAGCGGCTTCGCGCCAACCATCGTCATCGTCATAGGGTCCATGATCTTCCAGTTCATGTTCCATCGGCGGCTTGCCATCGACCACGGGAACGAGGATTTCTTCCTCGACCGCGCTCTCGACCCAGCACATCCAGCCGAACGCGAGGGTTCCCATGTCACCGACGACGCGGCTCTTTGCGGGAAGGTCTTCGTCGTCCTGACCGAACGACCAGCGGCCGTCGTTGCCATTGAACTTGAGGTAGGCACCGTCTGCCACACCCTTGCCGGCTTCCGCCCAAGGGTTTGCACCGGTGGTAGCGACATCACGGCCGCCGGACTGAGGAACAAGCTGTCCCATAGTTACTCCATTTTTAGAGGGGGTTTCCGGGCGACCCGCCCGGCGAGGGCAGATTAGTCCTTGAGGACGCTCTTGAGCTTGGCGAGGACCTTGGCCGCTTCGACAGCCTTGTCGATGTCGGCGCGAACTTCATCGATCGCCTTGTCCGCTTCTTCACGGATGCTGCTGATCTGGGCTTCGGCGTCGGACAGCACGTCTTCGATCCGCTCTTCGAGAGCGTTCACGGTTTCGTCGTTCTGAGCGAGGAAGATGTCGAGCTTGGCATCAAGCGCGACCACGAAGGCGACAAGCGAGTCGCTGCTGCGTGCGATGAAACGCAGCAGCCAAGAGTTGAGTGTGTTCATGTCGGGAGAACCTTTCGGAAGGTGATTCGGTATTGGTTGTTCAGAGGCATTCTAGCTACACACCGTTAAGGTTAATGTCAAGCCAAAATGTCGGTGGTGGATAATTAAGCGACGAAGGGCGGCTGACCATCCTTGGACTTCCACGAGATACCGAGGTAGCCGCGCTCGGGGCGATGGGTCACACCGTCCTTATCGACAACCCGGTGCCCGCCGTCGGCAAGCAGGTAGAGTGTCACTGGCCGGTTGATGCGGAACTTTGCACCATTGGCGTAGCTGTAGGTCCGGTAGTCTTCCGAGGAAATATCCACGATCGTCCACGGGGTGATGTCGGGATCAACCGCACTGGTATCCATGTTATGCGTCCTTGAGTTTGACGGTCAGGCGCTCGTATCCGTTGCCTTCGCGTTGGTAATCATCGATGCTCTTCCCCAAGTCTTGGAGATCAGCGGCAAGCGAAAGAGTGTCGAGCGACTTCTTGCCCGCACACCACGAGTTGCTGATGGTGAAACGGTCATCACCAACACCCTTGGTATCGTGTTCACGGAGAATTTCCTTGATCTCTGCTTCGATCACCTTCTTCTCGTGTTCTGCTTCCTTGGCGGTAGCAGCAAATTCCTTCTGCCGGCCGGCAAGCAGCACCAGACGATCGAGGATCGCCGGGTCTTCGATCTTGCGCTTGGCCTTGGGGAAGTTCTCACCGGTGGTGAAGGCGCACTCCTGTGTGAACTCACACAGATTGCACTCACCACTAATCTTGCCCTCAGCCATCAGATCGGCCGGGTTCTCAGCCGCGAAGATCATCTTGGCGCGCTGCTTGGCAGCCTCGTAGATTTTCGGATCGCGTTTGACGACGTAGGGACGGATGTCCGAAAGCCACGATGCGTTGAAGTAGACGATCACCGCATACTCCGGTCGGAACTCAGTGAGTTCGTGGATGAGGCCCATCTGGACCTGAACCTGACCGACGTGGATTTCCTTGGCTTCCTTGATGTTGGCGCGGGGATCGAACGACTTGTATTCGATCACCAAATCCTCGGACAGGATGTCATCGATACCAAGCTGAGCCAGCGCATCCGGATCGAGCCCGGTTGCCAGACCGTCCGGTGTTGCTGACAGGCGGCCCTTACGAAGGGTTTCCTGTTCATCACCGGCGTAGAGCAGTTCCGCGCCTTCGGTCATGATCGCTTGTGTCGCTGGGACAGCGAAGAAGTTTTCGATGATGTCACCGCGCTTGGCGGCACCCCAGTCTTGTTCGTGATCGTCATCCGGATCATACTGGAACTTCTTGAAGTGGACCTTCCTCAGGCAAGAGAAAGCTTCCGACGCACCGACCGATGCGTTGCGGTCATACTTCCATTCCTTCTCGTTGGAATCCGAGAAGGCTTGGAACATGCCATCGAAATTGAGCGCAGCCATTACACCACCATCTCAGTCTTGAGCCCATACTTGCGGCTCGTTAGGTTGAACTTCTGGGCGACACAGGAGCCGGCGTGGAGATCGAAGCAACGGGCCAGTCGGAAGACATAGACCACCACTTCGTTGAGGTTTCGGTTCAGGTCTTCGAGTGAGCCACGAGCGCCTACCATTCCGAAGCGTTCGCGCTCTTGTTTCTTGATCGTGTTGGAGACCATTCCGACCTGAATCGCCAGATCGAGCATGATGTCCTTCGGCATACCGAACAACGGAATTTCCGGCTCCAGATTGAGTTCGAGATCGCAGCGCAGAGCAATGAGATCGCAGCAGATAATCACATCACCAATCTCTTGGATGAGCGCTTCCTGATCGGAGCCGCCGAAAAGAATATCGGTAGCCGCTTCGATCAGTTCACCAGCTTCACCGGCAAGCTCATTGCCCGCATAGGACAGGGTGATGTCGCCGCCGGTATCCCACTCAGCTTGGCGAGCGCGATTGGCATCACGTAGATTGGTGAACTGGGTCATCACTCGTCCTCATCTTCTTCGTCATCGTCGGCGTCGAAATCGGACTCACCAAACATGATGTCCTCATGCCGACCACGAAACTTCGCAAAGTCCTTGAACAGTTCGAGCAGCGGGATGAAGTTCTGGATGACATCCATGGTGGGATCGGTGGCGACCATACTCTCGGCGTGGTAGCGTTCGGTGACATCGATCTCGCCGTCTTGGAATATCACCAGAACTGGTTCATCCTCGGCACCTTCGTTGACCGTTTCCGAGATGGTGAAATAGATCACACCATCTGACACATCGAGATCATCTTCGTCGCCCATTTCGAAGTGGATCATCACGAGGACGAATACTTCGGAGAACGCGTGATGGCTGTGGAAGCTATCGTTACCTTCTTGGATCGCATCCACGTCACCAGCGAATGCGACTTCCCAGTCACCATTTTCGTAGACGACCACGACTGGCGTGCCCGGCAGATCAGCGGCTGGAATTGTTGTATTGAGAGTGAGCAGTGATGCGGTCATTAGAGGACTCCCAACCCCTTGGCCGTGCTGAGGACGATGGTCCGGAACAGGCGGTCCTTGAACTGCTGCTCTGGCGGTAGCTCTTCGAACGGAACCATGCAGGGGTGCGTCTTGGCTTCCGGGTCCTTGACCTCGCCGTAGACCCAGCCATCGGTGACCTTCTCACGCATCCACGATTCATGGCTGGCGCTATCACCAGCGTCCGGGTTGCCGACCACGAAGCGCACACCGGCGATCGCGGAATCCTGCTGCCACTTGGGAGCGTCTTCCCATGCTGGTTGGCTGGTGTCGCCATTGTATTCGCACCATGCGCGATTGGCTTCGTGACATACCCGTGCGAGATTGACAGCAGCGGTGCCGGAAATATAACCCATTGTGTTTACCTTAATGCTGGAGATTTATGAGCCGTCGTCGTCGCGGATCAGGTGGAATGAAGCCTGCTCTTGCGTCTTGAAGGTACCTCGAAGAGCGTGGGTGAACAAGCTCCGGAAGTAGAAAGTGCCACGCTGATGGCCGTTGTATTGGTCGGGGACCTCGAACACCTGCCCGATCGGGAAGTGTAGTTCGGGATCGATACGGGAGAGATTATTCGACACGGATCATGTCCCAATCATCGTAGCCGAGAACGGCTGGGATAATACGAACAGTCTGCAACGCCGCATCGACAGCGGAACGAAGAGACTGGTTGTGGAAACTGTAGCTCTGCGTGACGGTCTCGATAGCGACCCGTGCGATTGCCTCAGCTTCATCTTCATCGGTGGTTATGCCCAAACACTTCCACCCTTCGCCGTTGGGGTTACGACACATCACAGCCCAAACGCTCTCTTGCACGATCATCAGGCAGCTTCTCCCAGCGCCATGAACTCCTCGTAGAGAGCCGGGGTGATCTTGCCGGCTCGTTCCAGCCGTCGGACTTCCTTGTCGAAGGCACCCAGCGCGACCAGTTCATGGAACACCTTACGGGTCCACGAAATATCGACGATAGCGGAGTGAGCGTTTTCCATCTCGACGCCGAAGAAGAAGGGAACCGCTTCCTCCAGCTTGGGCCACTTGTAGTTGGTGCTACCGACCCGGACGACTCCCTTCTTGGGAATCTTGCAGATCGGTGTGGCGGTCTTCATCGTGCAGAGGAAGGGCGATCCGGCGAAGACATCACTCGGCGTCTTGTGGTTCGGTCGGAGGCGAGCGTATTCACCTTCCATCACCTTGGTATCGAAGGCGGTGTTGTGACAAACGATCAGGTCGGCATGTTCCGCTGCGATGATGAACATCTCGACCGCATCGGCGATCGGGATACCCTGCTCTTCGCACATCTCGGGCGTGATGCCGGTGACTTCCATAGCCTTGTGTGAGATGATCGAAGGCGGAAGTTCGCCGGTGGGGTCTTCGTGGAGATACCAGTTGTCGGGCTTGATGAGGGCGTCGAGCGTGATGACATCAACGCCGTGGCGTTCGAGGATGAAACCAAGCTGCGTGATATTCGGCTGGTGGGTCTCACCAGTCTCGGGGTCCTTCCGGGGTAGGCCGGTGGATTCCACGTCGAAGAAGAGGATGTTCATGTCGGGGAGAACCTTGTTGTCCAGACTGCGTTATGTCAAACTGTCTGTGATGTCAAGTGAAAATGGCGGTCAGCGCGAAAAAGGTGGCTGGGCAGGGTCGTAGGCCGGGCCTATCGGGGAGCGAATAGGTGAGCCCTCCGGCGAGCGGACAATCGGCCCCGGTGTGATGTCCACACCTGAAATGGGGAAATCGATCACCAGCTTGGGGATAGGCATGTTGAGTTCGCGGAGCTTCTTGAGCCCTTCGATCAAAGCATCCACTTGCTCCCCGGTGAGAACCAAGCATCCTTCGGTCTGGCCGGAAGCAACCGATCTGATTTCAAACAGACCGGCCCCATCAACGTTCGGGCTGAGTGCGAGGTAATCACCGCTATCATCATCGTAGAGACGCAAGGCATATTCGGTGGTGAGCTTCACAGGAAATACTCCAGAAGAAAGATGATCAGGCCCACCACAGCCGCAACGAACAGTGCGACAAGTTTACTGGGCGTGCTACGAGAACAATCCGGATAATCGGACCACCCATGTGGATTGGTAAGGCTCAGATTATACAGAAGATACAAGGCAAGCCCTGCGACGACGATAACGATGGCAGGTTCGGTCATTGTGTTTCCTTAATGTTACTTTCGCTGTAGCTATGACGTTCTCTGAACGGACGTTCGTAACTTCCTCGGATCACAACATAGTCTCCGGGGATATACCCATTGCATTTATACCGGCTACGGGGTTCAGGATTATTTGAACCCAAAGCGATATGTCTTTTCCCTATCAGTTTATCAATAGGAAAGCACCATAGATGAGTTCCGACTACCCATAGTTCATCGATCTCATCAGGAGTGTATCCATTAAGATGAGATTTAGTTAGAAGTGGGCATCTCTCGTAAGCAAAGTGACCATCACCAAACTTAGACCACTGCGCTGTCTTTACCTGCACACGCACAGCCTTACCTTCTTTAATGTATACGAGGTCGGCTCGGGACTGGGATGCGATTGACATATGGACATCAAAACCTTTAGCTGCCAGATGGGAGGCAACTAAAAGTTCTGATGCTAATCCTAAAGCGGCTGTATCACGAAGCATTAGTGTGTCTCGTGCCAAGCATAACCACACGAAGCTGACGCGTCAACTGGAAGAGCAAAGTTAAGGTAATTACCAGCTTCTAATGCAGCCTTGACACAGACTTCCATGACTTTTTCTTCAAGACCTTCTCTACAAGCAATTTGAATCTCATCGTGGACCCAAGCGCAGAATACGAAATCTTTGTCCCAACCATATTCAAGACCTTCTTCATATAGCATATCTTCCACAAAGATCAGCCACCAGTTGGCGATCGTGGCACCCATGCCTTGCAGGTCGGTGTTGAGAGCCGCGTGCTTGGAGCGCACGAACAGACGACGGCCATCCAGACCTTCGAGGAACTTACGTCCGGCTTGACGCTGGATGTCACGGATCACCTTGTTCAGGGCCGGCAAGTTCTTGAGGAACTTCTGCTTGAGTTCCTTACCAATCTTTGCCTGTTGAACTGGGCTTGAAAGAGGAGAAATAATCTTACCAATCTTCTCGTCGCCCGCCCCATAGAGGAAGGCGTAGATAAAGGTCTTGGCCGTGTCACGCATATCCAGCCCGGCGAGGCGCTGGTTTTCAGAGTGGATGTCACCTTCGAGCAGAACCTGCCCGTAAGCACCACCGTCATACTTCGCCATTTCATGTGCGAGGCAGCGAAGCTCGATACCAGCCAAGTCAGACCCGACAAGCTTGAAGCCTTCATAGACCGTAAACAGCGAGCGGCACTCGTAGCCCCAGCCGCCCTTGAGCCCGAGAATGATGACTTCGACGATCAGATCGCCATCATCATCACGCTTGAAGAACGGCTCGCCATTTTCATCAACGGACTGAGCAAGCTCCTGCCAGTTATCGCAGCGCCGTCCCTTGTGCATCACAAGCACCGGACCACCCTTGAAGATGGCATTCGGGCGGATGATACCGGTCGGCTTGGTGATCGGCTTGAGCGCAGTGATCTTGGGCTTTTTCTTGCGGACGGCCGGGACCTGTGCAAGGTTCGGGAATGCGTGCGTCGCACGGGTGGTGACCGCGCCGCATGGGTTGACGTAGGCGTGGATGCACCCGGTGGTAGGATTGTAGACCTTGAGCCACGCCTGCTTGCCGTCAGCCAACTGGCCCATCAGCTTGCGGATCGCGAGCAGATCGGCAAGGTCTTCGGCGACCGGGAACTTCTCGACGATCCGGCGAAGGATCACGTCGTTCGCTTTGACGTTACCCTTCTCGGTATAGTCCTCATCCTCAGGCTCCCAACCAAGCTCTTGCAGTCGGTCGGTAATCTGGGGGCGTGATGTCGGCTTGAACTCCTGCCAGATGATCGGCGTGAAGTGTGCCCCGGCGCTGTAACGAGCGCGGAGCGGGTCCTTGAAGTTCAGTGCATCCTTTGGTTTGGTCTCGGGGTAGCCATACCACCGGCGGTCAGGGACCAGTTCATCCATCTCGGCGCGTTGCTTGGCGATCGCTTCGCTGGCCGACAGATTGGAATCGAACTTGATCTCAGCGGTTCCCCAGAAGTCAGGGAACTCGCCGCCGTTGACGTTCCGGCCGATCGGTGCTGTGTCCATCCGCTTCTTCGGGATGAAACGACCGGGGAAGGAGATCGCGAGCTTGGCTTCGAGATTGGCTTGCTCGACCGTGAGTTCTCCGGCCAGCATCTTGGCGCGTGGTGCGTCGAATGGGAATCCGTTCTCCTGCTGCCGGGCCATGAGATCACCGAGACGGTGCTGCACATAGACAGCATCAGGGGAAGCCTCGCGGCTCTCGATCATCTTGACCAGAAGGCAGGTGACCTCTACGTCATTGACGCAGTATTCTTCCAGTTCTTCGGTCCACGTCCCCCAGACCCAGAGACGCATTTCCTCGGAGTCCTTGAGGTAACCCCGTTCGAGACCGATCGCTTCTTTGATCGCCTTGTAGTCGCCCTTATACATGCCGAGACGTTGGCCCCAGCTATCGAGCGTGTGCTTGCCGATCAGCTTACCTTCGAGCTTGCCGCCTTCGAACAGACGGAAGTCCTTGTCCTTCTGGTCGGGGAACATCAGACGAGCGAGGATCAGCGTGTCGCGGATACGTGCTTGCGGCTGGTATCCGAAGAGGATTTCCAGCATGGGAATGTCGTAGGCCACGATGTTGTGGCCCCAGATTTCCTCAGCGTCGTCGAGCAGCGCGAACAGCTTGTGGATCGTGTCCTCGCGCTTGTTCTTGCGGAACACCCACCGCTGGCCGGTGTCATAATCTCGGACCGCGACGCAATGGCAGACCGTGACTTGCTCAAGCAGGCCATCGGTTTCCGCGTCGAATACGAGACGACGATATTTTTTCGGCTTGAGCTTCAAGGGGACTACCTATCGGAGGAAGGTTTTGTTAACCACAAAACGCCGTCACTGTCAATTCAAAATGTCGGTCACGGACAGCAGCGAGGCGATCCGCCGCAGACATTTGCGTAGTGACCAAACTCGAAGTCCTCGGGTTCTTCCGGCCATTCGGTTGCCTTATCGCAGACGTTGCAGCAGAAGAACAGGATACCATTGTCCTCCCACAATCCGTCTGGGAGTTCATCAGGCGTAGAGGTCTGGGTCATCATCGTTTCCGTTCATAGCAGACAAGATAATGAAAGCACAGACGATGATGCTCACCCAGAGCAAGGCGTCCGTGATCTTTTCAATGAGTTCAAATGTCGAGGGCAAGTTGGCCTCCATCAGTAAAGTCGTGTTCTTCTTCGTCCACCGGATCATCGTATTTGATGTAGCCGGCATTGATCGACATATTGCGGCCGATCTCCTCGAAGAAGCCGTGGTAGCCGTAATCGTGGCAAACGACTTGACCGTTAAGCATTCCGAAATTGGCGTAGTGGATGTCGTGGAGAACCGACGGGATGACACCGCCTCTTGTCCGCATCAGGGCTGCCTTGAAGTCCTTGTCGCACTTGAAGGGCTCTGTCCGTCTCTGGGTTAAGACATTCCCGTAGGGATCGATGTCTACGCAAGGTGCGAACCAGTCAGAGATCGGCCATTCCTTCATCTCCTGCCAGACCAGCCATTCGGTCTGGTTGTGGAATGTCCGGGCGGTGGTCTCGACTTTCATCACAAGCGTCGGGTCATGGATAACCTCGTAGACTTCACGAGATGCCCCAGCGCCAATGCATTTTCCCAAGAACATTGTGAGGATGGAGTTCTTGAGCGGGTCCACGTAATTCCAAGGATTGCTCATCGGTCTCTTGGTTCCTCCATGACATCCATAAGCATCTCATCGATCTCGACGATGCTGGACAATCCGTTGTCCATCTGGATGGCGATAATCATGCGTGGAACCTTCCCTTGTTGAGCGTGATGATCGTCCGCTTGCCGTTTTGATACGTGATGATGTGGCTGTGCGACCACGACGAAGGGCCCTTGTTGTAACCCATGTCGAGGCTACCAGAGACGCCACCAACGTAGGCACCATCGCGGATGGCCGGGCTGTGGGTGTGGCCGGTATTCGACTTACGGCCTGATCGGCTGATCGCCAGCGGCGAACCCCGCGACCCGTTTGGTCCAAGGTGGCCGTGCATACCGCATTCGATGTCGCCGCAGATGATGAAAGACTGATCTTCGTTGCAGAACACAACGTCCTCAGGTGTTCCCATCTCCCGCATGACTTGCTGGAACACGTCCGGCGAACTGTTCCCGGCCTGCATCTCCATGTAGAGCCACTTCTGGCAACTCAGGAAGAACAAGGCGTTCTCAGGATCATCACGATAGTCGGCCGTCTTGAGCCACTTGAGAAGGGCTTGGTCGTGGTTGGATTCCACAATCACTGACGTGCAGTCATCCCGATGAATTTGCTTGATGAACTCAGCGCAGCCATTCAAAGCCAACTGGACATTGTTGTTCTGTCCGCCGCGAGTGTGGGCAGCAAACCGGAAGTGGTGGTCCTTGATGTTGTGGTGGTTGCGCGGCGAGAAGTCGCTGAGGTCGTGGAAGAACTCATACTTCGGCCGCAGCCGGTGGATCAGCGGCAGCGGGCGCGGATCGTGTGGGTCTCGGAAATTGTCGATGTCCCAAGCTTCCTGCGACGGGACATGGTATCCCCACGTCAGCATGGCGACTTCGTGATCCAGCTTTTCGTGGTGAATGTCACCATAGCTGATCGCTTCGACGCGGTGATTGGTCGTCACACCTTGGCTGGTGACATAGCGATCGAGATCGTAGAACGAGCCATTCTCAAGATCGGTGGTCAGCAGGTGCCGGCAGTAGGTAGCACCGTCCGGAGTCATCTCGACCAGCACGGCACCAATCTGGTGGTGGAAGGTGGCCTTGATACCGGCCTTCTTGCGGACGTAGTTCGGTAGCGTGACCGAACCCGTGGTCATCAACTGCTTGGCACGCTCGTGCTTCATCGTCGCCACCGATTCCAACTGGACCTTCGGGTGCGGGAAGACGCCCCAGCGAGCGCGGGTGTAGGTGGCGAAACCAGACAGTGGGGTAACAGCCGTCGGTAGCGTGTTCATCTCGCCGCAGAAATCCACTTCGTCGCCCAGCCGCACGCGGTCATGAACGATGAAGTCATCCACAGACGGGTGGAAGCCGACTTTGGATGAACGGGTGTCGTGATCCTCGAACAGCTTCTTGCTGTAGGTGAACCCTGAAACGATGATCTCACATTCGCCCAGCCAGTGGGCGTAGACATTTAGCGCGTTCCAGAAGTCCTCGTGGATGTCCGAACTGTCTTGAGCCGAAGTCAGGATGAAATAGCGAGTGTGATCCAGCGGTTCGTAAACCGTCGGCCGGAGCGGACGGTTCGATGAGAACACGAACTCGATCTGTTCACCGAGGTCTTCCTGCACTGCAATGTTTCGCTTCATGCGATAACGCAGTGTGGACTCGGCGATGTTGAGGGCGCGGGCAGCCGGGCGGATACCGCCGTGCTGGGCGACCAGTTCAAGATATTCCATGGGACCTCAGTTCAGAACGAGCGGGCCGGACTTCGGCTGGCCGGGCTTGGGTGCAAAATCGGGATGGGAGTAAGCGATGCCGGCAGCACCGGCCTTGTGACGCCAGTCCCAGACGAACCACGAATAGTTGTGGCGCGGCGATCCGGTGGAGCCAGCAACCCAGCGCGGGCGCTTGGAGACCACGATTTTCTTGTGGAAGGGTGGGAGACCGAACAGTGGCATACGCCCCTTCGAGCAGTCGTATTCGTTCCGCAGGAACATCGCGACTTGACCCTTGACCGGCTGCATGAGCTTGAGGGCGTGCTTGATGAACTCTTCCGGGAGATCACCGGCGTAGGGTGGATTGGAAACGATCGCCTTGATCGAGGGATCAGGCAGCTTGTCCATCTTGAGGAAGTCACCGATCGTGAAGCGATCTTCGTAACCATAATCGATGATGTCGCTCGACCAGACAGTGTGGCCGAAGTCCGTCAGACGCTGCGAGATGTCACCCTTGCCGGCCGCGCATTCCCAAACGTTGGGATGGATGTTGACGTGCTGGAGAAGGCAGTCCACGTTCTCCGGCGGCGTGCAGTAATGATCTGCTTCGATCCGCTCGTATCCGGAGTCGCCAAGCATGGCGGCGTCCTTCTTCTCCAGCGCCTTGCGTCGGATCATTTCCTCGGCGATCGCGAGAGGAACGCCCATTCCCATTGCGATCTCCTCAGCGGTTCCTTCGCGCCAGTTCAGTTCAGGTAGCGATGTCATGTTATTCCTCGGAACTCAGCGTGGTCATCATGACACCCGCTTCTTGAAAAATGGCGCGTGTCGCGGCGAGGCTGGTTCCCCACCGTTCAAGCTGTTCTGGTGTGGGCTCAGGGCTCACAACGCGGGTGATCCCAGCCTGCACGACGAAGACGGCGCACCGGTCACAGGGAGTGAACGTGCAGTAGAGAGTGCAGCCATCCACCGGCCCATGGGCATTGAGAATGGCGTTCATTTCCGCGTGAACGATGCGGCTGTATTTGGTCTCCCGATCCTCATAGAGAGACGGGTGATCTGACATGCCACGGGGGAAGCCGTTATAGCCGACGCTGATGACCGTGTTGTTGGGCCGGACGATCACAGCCCCCACCTTGGTGGAAGGGTCCTTGCTGGCTGTGGCGATGTATTGTGCCATGCCGAGATAGAACTGATCCCACTTGTCGATGCGGTAGGCTCGGCGCATGATCTCGTCTTCGTAATCGAAGCGAGGGTCTACATCGCTCCGGCCGATCGGTGGGGGACAGCAGTTCACTTGGCGGCCTTGTTGGCGATGTCCAGCTTCACTTCGGGCGGCAAGCCGTCCATCACCGCCTTGACCATGCGGTCCACCTTCTGTTCCAGCAGCCGGATTCCGGGAGTAGGGACACGCGACTTGTCCGCTTCCTCGTAAACCTTAACGATCGCATCGGACAGCATGGTGAGGTCGTCAGTGCGGGAGATGTCGGCGTCGATGATCGCGCCCTCGGGGAGAATGGGCGATGCGAGGCGGATATGGATGTTCACAGGAGAAATCCTCTCTTGGTGTATTCCAAAGGCTCGTAGTTGCCTTCGGTTTCGATGATGGTCTGGTAGCGGCGAATGAAGCGGTCCTTGGCTTCCTTGGCCGACCAAACACGGAACTCTGGAACCACGTTGTGGATCGAGATTCGGGGGTGGTCTTGCTCGTTGGTGTATGGCACCACCGGTGGCCCCATGAGTTCGTCCCGTTCAAGAAACACCATCATATTGTCCACACGGCGGACGCATTCCCGGATCGCTTGATCCACCGGGCAACGGAGTTCTTCGATGATATGCTCCATCAGGGCATCTTCGCCGTCCTTGTATCCGTTGACCGAATACTTGACCGGGCGAACCAGATCAGCGAACCCATACCCTTCTGGCGCGTCATGGATCAGGCCGTATAGAGCCGGTGAACCGGACAGTGACCAATCCCACTTGGGGACCAGTTTCTTGCGGTTCAGGGCGCAAATGTCAGCGACGTGAACCGAGTGCTGGGCAACCGAGTAGCGGACAGGATCACCGTAGCGATCGGCAGTCTGGCCGCCCCAGCGGGGCATCACAGCCAACGTATGAGCGATCGTCTCGATGTCGATCTCGTTGCCCGGATGCTTCGGCTGGAGCGGCCAGAAGTAGCGCCCCTTGTAGATTTGGATCGCCCCTTCGAGGCTCGATACCTTGGCTACTGCCCGGTTGCGATTGATCCGGGCTTGCCACTGGCTGTCAGAGAGACACACAGAAGGCTTCGCCTGTGTCGGGTGGTTGAGCATGTGGGGTTTTCCTTGGTCGGGATGGACACTGTTAAGCAGAAATGCCGGTCAGTGTCAAGCGATAATGTCGGTGCCTGCCTCAGTAACCCGGAGCCGGGGTGTGCAGAAGACCGTCCACATAAAGACGCGGCGTCTCGACATCGACCGACAGAACAGCGAACGAATTGTCGAGAGCAGAGGACGACATTGCGCACGGAGTCACGTTGTCTGTGATGTAGGTGATCTTGGCGATCGCCGCTCGGCCGGTGTATTGACCAGTCCGGGGATCGAACTCACGCAGCAGCATCCGATCGCCGATGGCATAATCCCGATCGCGCTTGTCCCGCATGTCGTGCTTCTTGCGTCCCACGATCATCTCTTCGAAGAACCACGGCCACGACTTCACTTCGTAATCATATTCCATATCAGTTTCCTTCCTCATTCATAATCTGCAATGATCTTGGCGACTTCATCCTCATCGTAGAGGACTTCGCACTCGCAATCACATTCCGGACAGAACCCAAGGTCCATCGGCATGGGACGGGTCGGGTGTTCGTTCAACTCGGTCACTGGACCAATCCAGCCGCATTGACCACATTCAGTGAACCACATAGGTCATCTTCCCATCTTCATTGTTGGTTCGATACCATCCACACCTTCTTGGATCATCGAAATACGATCCACCAGTGTCTGGATGGTCAAGGCGTCGATGGTGCCATCAACGACCAAGAAGTGAATCAGCACGTTGTGTTCAAGGCCGATCCGGTGGGCCCGGTCTTCGCACTGTTCCATGTCGCCGGGAACCGACCACATCTCCACGAACACGACGACGGTGGCTTCCGTCAGAGTGTGGCCGACGCCGCCGGCCTTGAGGTTGCACAAGATGACATTGCATTCTGGATCGGGAGCGATCCGGGCATCCTTGTCACCTTGGAATCGCAGCTTCTCAGCTTCGACTTTCTTGGCACCCATCCCACCAACGATCCGGGCGGCCGTGGGGAACTTAGCGTGAAGTTCCGAGATCACGTCCTTGTGGATCGCGAAAACGATTACCTTCTCACCGGCGTCTACGAGCCGCTGGATGTGTTCGGCCGCCATCGGCACCTTGGACAGCGCGAGATCACGGCGTGCCTCTGAGTAGGCCGCAAAGCCCGGTGCAAGCTCCCCTACGTCAAGGTCGTCGATCTCCGGCGCATCGAAGCCTTGAGGCAGGATGGTCGCCATTGTGTCGAGGATAAGAGCCGGGTCCACTTCTTCGAGGACCAGCTTCTTGTTGTATTCGATCCCGGTGTTGGCCGCGTCGAGCATGGCGAGCGCGTCGGTGAACTTGTCACGCTCGGTCTTGATGGTCTTCTTCAAGCCCTCAGGCGGAAAGACGATCACCTGTCTCGTCTTGCTGGGTAGGTCTTTCAGCACGTTGCTCTTGAGGCGGCGAATCATGAACGCCCGGCGAAGCTTCTCGTTGAGTTCGGACAGGTTCGAACCACCGGTGGCTTGTAAGCCGAACGGAGACATCACACCATCGCAATACGTCATGGCGAAGTCTTCCCAGCACTTCCCCAGACCCTCAGGATCGAAGTCGCGGATCATCGTCCACATATCCTTCGGCTGCTTCATCATCGGAGTCCCGGTGAGCATCAGCCGAATGTTCGCTGGTAGGCAGGGAAGCTTCCGGGTGCTACCCACCCGTTGTTTCATCCGCTCATATTTACGCTTCCACTTCTCTGTCCTCGGGTCGAAGAACCAAGTCCCAAAGATGGCCTGAGTTCTCTTGGAGTTCCCATTGGACAGATACTGGGCTTCATCACAAACCAAGATGTCCCAATGTTCTGCCCACAACTTCTCCCGGTTCTTGTGGAGAATGTCGTAGTTGATGATGACGAAATCGGTATCCGGAACATCAGAGCCGGCGGCGACGCCCACGGTGAGGTCCTTGTCCACCAACCACTTCAACATCTCCTTGAGCCAGTTCAGCTTCAAGGTCGAGGGACATACGATAATCCCATTGGTGAGCCCGAGATGGTTGATCAGGCCGATCGCTTGGATCGTCTTACCAAGCCCCGGACTATCCCCAATCAGGGTGTCATCACGCTCAGCGGCATAGAGGATACCAGCCTTCTGGTAAGGTAAATAATCCAGCACCTCCCCTTTGTGATTGACCAGATGCGGCCGGGCAATGTCCGCTTCGGCGAACATGGAATAGGAGGCGTTCATCGCCTCTTCCAGTTCGGTCAGCTTAGCATCAAGATCATTCCACAACTCGTCGGAGTCAGACCATTCGATATACTCGGCCGCTTTACGCCAGTCCGTTGTGGTGTAGAACCTGTTGCGCCGATCGAATATCCAACCGGCATCACGAAGCTCGGCCCAACGAGACTCGCGGGACGTGATGATGTAGCGGTCGTGGGATTGTGAAAGCTCCACGACTTAACCAGCGATACGGAAACGATGCTCTTCGATCCCGTCTTCCCAACAGGTGCTGATGCCGACGCATTCTGGCATGATCATCGCATATATGCGATCAACCAACGCTACTGCCGCCGGGTTGTCTGGATCGTGTTGGAGCGTGATGGTGTGGTGTGCCTCACTCACGTAACCAGCCCATCGTAAAAAGCGAACACCGCATTCAGGTCGATGTCGAGGTCGATCACTTCCACATTTTCTTCATCGACATAGCGCTTGGTCATCAGAAAATGACCCAAGTTGCTCGTGATGTGACGGGTATCGGAAACGCTCAGAGCGCCGGCGTCGGCCAGCATCTCCAAAATCATCAACAGCAGGGTTGTCTTCCCGCTCATCTGATTTGCTGCGATAGCGATCGAGATACCAGCTTTCTGTTGCTGCTGGATGTTCTTTCGCTGTGCCTCGGTCGGGAAGGGACTGGCGTGCGGCGGGAAGTCCTTTGCCTTGTTGGCGTCGGTCATCTCTTCTTCGATGATAGCGAAGCGGTTTTCGAGAGATGCTTCCAGCATCGCTTTATGGCGAGCCGCATAGCGCTGGGCCCAGAGGTCGTCACGCATCTTGTTTACCAGCGCGTGGCAGTAGTCTTCGATGTCCTGATCGGTGAAAGCGGCGATGTCCATAAGTTCTCCTGATTCGGTTACCAGCTAGACGAATTAGCTTGCACTGTCAACTCAAAATTGCTATGGTGCGAACTCAGAATGTCGGTGAGTTCTCCATGAAGATCGTAAAAGGTTCGGTTATTTCTTCCACCCCACTCCCCACGGATTGGGATGAAGACGCTTGCCTGTGTCAAGGTAAGGTCCCGGAAGACAAGCGGATCGACGTGGTGGAACGCATCTATGACGAGAAGCGCGAGAAGCACCGCTGGAAGGTGTATGTCCGCTACCACCAAGACTGTCCAGTTCACGGATGCCACCGCAAGGAGACTGCGTAATGCCACGAGGTTTGAGCCCCACCAAGTGCAACGAAATCGAACGGGATGGGGTCATCCCTGATGAGTGCCGTTTCCTGAACCCAACCCTTCACTTCTGCCCCGACTGGCAGGGTGCCTTGATCGACTCCTCCGATCCTGAATATGAGCGGTGTGCATGTCCGAAGGCCCGGTAATGACCTTGGAAGAAATCCACGATGCGCTGATCACCGATCACCGTGCGAACGGACCTGATGGTTGCTCGAACATCGATCGTATCAGATTTATCGGCGAAACCATGCAGCCGCAGGTGATCGACCTGACTGTGGACTATGACTTCACATTGGTAGTCGAGGAAGAGAGTCCGATCTTGGTGGCGGCGGTGAAACATCTGGCGCTTCTGAAACTGGACTACATCAACCGGCTTTATGATCATTGCCACATGATGAAAGAGGTGTATGACGCTGAGGCAGCCAAGCTGATCCTCGCCGTGCGCCGCATTGACCATCATCTTTCCTATTTGGAAGAAGGTCTACCCACCCCACCATTCTCGGTGTTCTCGTAGGTCCAGTAGTTTTTCCACTTATTTGTTGACACGAATCGCGAATCGCCTTAACTCGCGATTACCGAAAGCAACAAAGGAGTGAAACACTATGGCTATCAAGCGTGCCAAGACCTTCGATGAGAAGCAGTTCTATCGGCTGCTTACTCACATCGAAACCCACAGCGTCATGCCCAAGCGTGACAAGCTGATTGTGGCTCTGTCATTCAAGGCCGGGCTGCGTGTCGGTGAGATCGCCAAGATCAAGATCAGCGCGATGACCGATGTCGATGGCGCTATCGCCAAGCAGATCAACATCTTTTCCGATGTTGGTAAGAAGCAGCGGATGCGTGACATCCCGATGAACCCCCTGATCAGAACCTGTCTGGAAGAGTTCCGCGAGGAATATCCCAACGCCAAGTTCGTTGCGATTTCTTCGCAGCCCTTCCGTTGGATTCTGGCACGGGGCCGGCCGATCCCGAAAGATGCTGAGTTCAAGCAGATGTCCCCGGAAGCCTTGAAGACTTACTATCTCAAGATGCTCAAGTCGTTCGGGTTCGAAGGCGCTTCCACTCACTCGGGTCGCCGAACTTTTGGAACCCAGCTTGCCCGAACAGCTAACGCTCACCACTGCTCACTTCGTGACGTTCAGCGGTTGATGGGTCACGCTCGGATGGAAACTACCGAAGCGTATATCGAACTCACCGAAGATGCATCTGCGATGGTGATGGCACTCTAACAAACTTTTTTCTTGACCAACTAGGTGGAGCGTCATAGAGAACGAATCACCGACAACAAATGGAGGATACAGACATGACGAATGCAGTGAAAACCCCCGCCCGTGGGCGCAAGAAGATCGATCAGGCAGCCCTCGACGCTGCGAACGAAGCCTCCAAGGCACTGAGCGAGAAGCAGCAGCAGGCCGCTTCGAAGCCCCGTGCCAAGGCGGCTCCCAAGACCCGCGCCAAGGCCGCTACTGGTCTGGGCAAGCAGCGTCAGGCAGATGCCGCTGCTCCGGTGATGGAAAAGCAGGGGGCTTCGGCTTCCGGTAAGTCCGCTCCGGTCGAAGAGCTTCGCGGCGGCACCAAGCAGGTGCTGATCACCGAAGCTGTGATGGTCGGACGTTCCGGCCGGCCGGCTGGTGTCGAGGAATACCCGTTCGGCGAGCTTCCGCCCGCCTACAAGGATGAGAACGGACAGATCGTTGGTCTCTCGTTCTTCATCCCGATGACTGACAAGGCCGAGGGCAAGCTTTCTGCTGCCCGCAAGCGCCACAAGTGCCTGTTCTGGAGCCGCACGGTTTACGAGCAGGTCAATGGCAAGGGCCCCAAGGTCGAAGGTCTTCGCATCTGGCGTGGCACGCCTGACATCAAGGCGTAACCACGCAAACGGAAGGGCCGTCACGAAGGTGGCGGCCCTTTCCTTATAGTGAGAGCCAAATAATTTTCACTGACTGTCATTTTTATGTTGACACTGACAGTGAGAATCGGTAATTCGGCCCTCCAACGTCTGCTCCATGGTTTTCCGAGGGGCAGGAACAGCCGGAGTCACTCTGACCCCGCAGCGTCGAACTTGGGCGCGAGCGAGTCATTGGCCGGTCTGGTGCGGATACGTTTCGTGTCAAGGGCGGGTAGAACGGGGGAAGCCCCGAGATCACCGGCCCCCAGCACGATAGGCCAAGCCAGCGCAAGTGGTCCTGTCACGCGGTAAGTCATGGAATATCTCGACGAGTTGATTTGATTAAGTGTTGACACGAATCGAATCACCTAATAGAGAGACGGAATGCCAGCCTGATGGCGATAGTGTGAGGCAACTCACATAAAGGGGGTAAGGCCACTTAACCCCGCCGGTCCCGATCGGTCAATTCAGGCAAGCGCAGTCAGGTCCGCGAGGACCGCTTCACCGGGATAACCTTGCAAACTTAGCATAGTTGGTAATGCAAACGACTCTTAATCGTGAGATCGGTGGTTCAAACCCACCAGTCTGCTCCAAACGCAAAGATTGCCACGACTGCATGTGAAAGACGCCTAATGCCATAGAGGCTTGCCTCAATGTGGCCCGACCTGATCTCGCAAGGTGATGGTTGGTTGGTGGAAGAAGTTTCGTTGGGCCCGCAAGCCCTTAATGGCTGGAGACAGTCAGCGGAATCGAAACTGCCGAATATCATGCAGTGTCACCGCAAATGCCAGCGGTCCCGTGAGAACCGGGAGAAAAAGGCGGCGTTGGTCTGGAACTGAGCTACCGCAAGGGGCTTGGTGGATAAGTCGGGAAGGTGACTCGCAAGGTCACTATAATCTGACGAATGACGGATCGTAGCGGGTGTAATCTCAACCTGCTTCCATTTTTCGATTTCTATGTTGGCCCAGCAAAGAAGGTTAGCTACCTTCCCCTCGGTTCCCGCAGGTCAGGTCGATCCCAGCAATTCTCGAATGCAGACGGATCGTCGAAGCATCAGGTCCAGTAATTCGAGCCGTGGCTTGATCGCATTGGGCGTCGCTGCAAACCCGCTGGGTCATCATAGAAAACGATAGCCCGGAGTAACCGCCACAACAGATTGGTAGCTTCCATGGAAAGTTGTCGGGAGTTGGTCAGGGATGTTTAGGTGAAGTCGCCTTCGAAAGCGGCGCGGTGGATCGGAAAGCAGGGTTGATCTCCTGTGGAACGATAGGCCAGTGGTTCGACTCCACCTCCGGGCTCCATAACGCTTCACTCGTAATGAAGCTTCTCAGCGGAATGTCGGCGGTCACGCGACCTAACCGGCGATCCGTGGGTTTACACTGAACCGGCGGAAGGAAGGGCGTAGTGAACCCGGCCGAGCTTCGAGAGGCCCCATTACGAGTGATCCATTTGTGATCGGGCCGGCGGCACCAGATAGGTTTAAGGCGAGTGGACTCCCGTCGAACGGAGACGACAGACCCGGATAAAAACCGTGTATGGGTGTTGCTAGTGCTTTGGCCGCCGGCCTGATCACAGATGTTTCACTTGCAACAAGGGAGGCGGGCACCGTCGGGAAACCGGGACGGATGATTCGCGAACTTTAGTCCGCTCTCCTTGTTGCGAGTGATGTTCGAGTTTTTCTCACTTCCCTGTCCGCAGGGGTGACCCGGTAGGTAACCAAGGGTGGTTCGAATATCCTCGCATTTAGTTCCTGTGGGTTCCATGGAGCCCCTTGAATCCTCAAGCAGGTGACAGAGAGTTAAAGGAGCCGCCCTGCTCCGAAACCAGATAAAATGGGTGAGTGCAATTTTTTAGTTGACATTCGAATCGGATGTCGTTACACTTCGATCATCAAGACCGGGATGTTCCGGCCAAACAGGATTTCAGAGTTCAACCATGTTCAACGTAGTCGCCATGAATAACCCAGCAGCACCGGCCATTATGGTCCCGGTCGCGATGGCGTGCGAACAGATGGTTGGTGGCTAGGCCACTTCACTCTCCAAGCAGTTATCTCGATCGGGGGCCATGGCAACATGGCCCCCGATTTCGTTTCAGGGTCTAGCTCAGTTGGAAGAGCGTCCGGTTTGGGACCGGAAGGCCGTAGGTTCGAGCCCTACGATCCTGACCATTTCAAGAGTATCAGGCGGTAGGGGAGTCTGGCCGTCCCTACCTCCCTCGGACGGAGGGGATCGCAGGTTCGAATCCTGCCCGCCTGACCAAGTTATAGCAGAGCCTCAGTGGGGGCGGGGCCTCATAAGCCTTTGACCCGGTGGCGCACATCCACCCTTTGCTACCAGATAGGTGACCCAGCCACCTCCTCGTCGATCGCCGAGATCGTCAGGTGCCCCGCACGATCAGCGGAGCTAGTAAAACCACTGGGACGTTTCGAACCGTCTCGTTGAGACGCGTCTAAGCCGGAGTAATTAACCGGCGTATGCGGGGCGGTTGTAGAACGAGGAGGACGCCGGTTCGAATCCGGCCACCGGGGCAAGGCTCCGGTGTAGCTCAGGTGGTTAGAGCGCCTTGTTGATTTCGTCCCCGGCATCCGTCAAATCGGATGGGACAAAGAGTTTGTTGGTGATTAGCTCATTCAGGAGAGCGCTGGTGTCACATACCAGAGGCGGCAGGGGCAGAGCCTGCATCACCAACCATCCACGGATAGCTCAGTTGGTAGAGCGGCCGACCGATAATCGGCGTCTTGCGCAGGTTCGAGCCCTGCTCTGTGGACCAGTTACCAAACCCTTGACGGGGTGAGGACGCAGGGGTTAGTCTCCCTGTAAGAGCGAGACTAATAGACCGAACATTCGGCCGGCGGATGAGTTGACGACTCGCACTCCCGGTTGATCAGTAGGTTGAGGTCTCGCTACCAGTTTATGTTCGGTGGTGACAGAGTGGTAATGTGCCCGGCTGTTAACCGGTGTCCCCGAAAGGGCGGAGGTTCGACCCCTCCCCGCCGAGCCAATTTAGGAGAAGTGAGTGGAACGCTACAACATCAGCTACGATCGACCCGGACGAAAACTCCGGGAGACCGATCCGGGCCCGTCTGATACCACATGGAAAGGTGTCCGGGAACATTGGTCGAGATCGCATGATGGGCAGTTTCTCTCGGACTATCAGGAAGGTGTCGCACTGGCCCAAGCGGATTTGACCGCTGATAACCGGGACAATCGCGACGCGCTCTTGGCGGTAGAGGTAGCAGATCGCGGACTTGGCTGGGAAGCCCAGCGCGATGGTTACCTCGACACGATCGGCGAAGGAAAATACGTCGCTCGTTTGGATTTTTAATGACAGAGATGAACGTCTTATGTCTGACTTGCCAAACGGAATTGACTGGTAAACAGACCAAGTTTTGCTCACGAGCATGTCAGAACAAAAACGGTAATGTGAGGAATCAACTCTACGAAAAACAACAAGCCCGAGGCTTGAAAAGAAAAATGGAGTTGATAAACCTTCGAGGAGGTGGTTGTGAAGAATGTGGTTACAGAGATAATCTAGCTGCTTTGTGTTTTCATCATACAGATGAGACTTCAAAAGGTTTCGAGCTTACTTTAAGAGAGCTTTCGAATCACAAAGAAGAAACTATAATGAAAGAGTTCGCCAAATGTGTTGTGTTATGTCATAATTGCCATATCGAACACCACAATCCGAGCCTGAATGGCTGGTATAAGAAATAATTGATCCTGTAGCTTAGTGGTCTAAAGCTCTCTCCTCATAAGAGATGAAACGTAGGTTCAAATCCTACCGGGATTACGCTTCGTTAGCTCACCAGTAGAGCGCTGCCGTGACAAGGCAGAGGTAGGAGGGGCAGCACCTTCACGAAGCACCACAGTTTGGGGTCGCATGTTCCAAGGGAAGGCGACGGACCCTTGCAAGGTCTGTGAGGTGGGTTCGATTCCCACCGGCTCCACCATACTTGACACGGCCAAAATTTGGCCTATTGTCGGCCGAAGCAATCATGCTAAAGGAACCGACATGAACACTTTGTATAGCTGGAAAATCCGCCGGGCTGGTGCTGGTATGACCATCACTCATTCGTGCGGTAAGATCGTCAACGTCGCTGACATCGAAGCCAAGGGTGACCGGATCATTGCCACCACGGCGACTGGGGCTGAGTTCGAATTGGCGACGCCGCCCCTCCTCGCAGGGTAAATTAAAAATACGCCAGTGTGATTTTTGTGTTGACATAACGAATCGAATCACATATAGTTCGGCTTCAACAACGGACACAGTGTCCACCAAACAGGATTTTGAGTAACTGCTATGACCTACGGATTTACCAAACGAGATCGCCGGAGAGGCGAAGAACGAGGTTTCACCTCGTAACCCGGTAGTGCGTAGAGCTATCGGTGTCGTTTTGACGGACCTTTAGCTCAGTAGGTAGAGCAGGCGGCTCTTAACCGCAAGGTGGTAGGTTCAAGCCCTACAAGGTCCACCAAAACGACATCGATTTTTGAACGCCCTACCGGTCGCCCGGTGGGGCGTTTTTCGTTTCCCGGCTGGTTCTTGGCATGGACCGGTAGCTCAGTAGGCAGAGCGCGGGACTTTTAATCTTGAGGTCGTGGGTTCGAACCCCACTCGGTCTACCAAGAATATCAATAGTTTACGACTAGATGCGGGTGTAGCTCAGTGGTAGAGCGCCTGCTTGCCAAGTAGAAGGTCGCGGGTTCGATCCCCGCTACCCGCTCCAGTCGAAGTTGTTAGTGATGAGTGATGATGCAGCCGTAGCTCAGCGGTAGAGCGGGAGGCTTCCACCCTCCGTCAGCGCGGGTTCGATCCCCGCCGGCCGCTCCATCACTTATTATTGGCCGTGAAGCCCAACGGTTGGGCAGCGGATTGTCTATCCGAAGGTTGCGGGTTCGAATCCCGTCACGGTCGCCAGTTTGCAGTATCGTCTAATCCCCGACAACGGGGACAGAGTGTCATGACCTCTGGGACTAGGATGGCCGGGCGAAGAACCGGAAGATGTCGGTTCGATCCCGGCTGCTGCGCCAGTTAACCGGTCAGATATGACCTACAAGCCCGTCTTGTGTGCCATATATGACCATATGAGGCCCTATCCTCTATGGGTAAGAGTCCACCCTCTCACGGTGAGAAACCGGGTTCGAGCCCCGGTAGGGCCTCCATGAATTAGTTTACGAGTTCGGTCTGGAAGCTCAACTGGAAGAGCAACCGCCTACGAAGCGGAAGGTTGATGGGTTCGACTCCCTCGCAGACCACCAATTTATATGGCCCTATCCTCTATGGGTAAGAGTCCGCCCTTTCACGGCGAGAAACCGGGTTCGAGCCCCGGTAGGGCTACCAGATAAGTCAGTGCCGCTTTAGCTCAACTGGAGAGAGCGCGGGCGTCCGAAGCCCAAGACCGGGGTTCGAGTCCCTGAGGCGGCACCAGAGATTGCAGGAATAGCTCAGTGGTAGAGCGGTAGGTTGAAAACCTACGCGTCGGTGGTTCGAACCCATCTTCTTGCACCAGATCACCGCCCCCGCCGAGGCGGGCCATGAGCCTTCTAAGCTCTAAGGCGTCGGTTCGACTCCGGCCGGGGGCTCCACGCCCAGATCAAAAAAAAACACCGTCAGCAAAAATAAGTGTTGACTCCTTTAACTTCCTTCCATATACTTCGCAGCATGTTCACACAGACCGCCTTGCAAAGCCTTACGGGCTCCTTACTATGCTGGCATAGCCAGTATAGTTCCCTGTCACCCTTCTAAGGGAGCAGCCCTGACGCGCTGCTCTCTTTCCAAGAGGAGCGGTGGCAGAGTCTGGGTTATTGCGGCGGTCTCGAAAACCGTTGGACCATCGAGAGATGTGTTCCGTGGGTTCAAATCCCACTCGCTCCTCCAGCATTTTCAGAGCGTCAGAGCCCACCGGGTTCTGGCGCTATTTTCGTTTCATCACAAGTTTCGGGTGATCTTCCCCCTGCCGGCCTGTAACCCCGGTGCCGTTTCAGAACGTGGGGGACGGATGGCGAGAGGTTCGAGTCCTCGGTCACCCACCATTTTAGGAGAATACCTGTGAATACAGGAGCTTAATAAGAGTTACGTGAGCGTGGCTTCATAGGGAATGGTATACCTTGCCGGCTCAGACCCGGTAGCTTTGGGAGTTCGAGTCTCCCCGCTCACACCAACTTAAATCCGCGATTGGCGAAATTGGTAAACGCAGCGTCTTGAGAGGGCGTGGCCTAGGCTTCCCGGTTCAAGTCCGGGATCGCGGACCAACACAACAAGCTACGGGTGCGTGGCGACAGGGGAATTGGTAGACTCACCGGACTTAAAATTCGGCCGCTTTGTGGGTTCGAGTCCCACCGCACCCACCAGATATGAAGTTCAATGCCGGTTTAGCTCAGTGGTAGCAGCAGCGCCTTTGTAACGCGAAGACGAGGGTTCGATTCCCTCATCCGGCTCCAGATAATGTTCCACGGTTTAGGTGTGGCCGAGGCAGAGATGGATGATGCGCCGGCTTGTGATGCCGGAGATGGCGGGTTCGAATCCCGCCGGTCACCCCTAAGCCGTGGAACAATTGCCCGATCGACTAATTGGCAAGTCGCTCGACTCTGAATCCTGAAATGTAGGTTCGACCCCTGCTCGGGCATCCAATTATGGAGTTAGTTATGGAAGTTCTTGACGAACAAACTGACCAACCTGATGCCCCTTCGGCTAATGGTAAGTCAGCGCCCTTTGAAGGCGAAGACGTTGGTTCGATCCCAACAGGGGCATCCAAAAATTTAGCTCCGATCCATCGCTGCACTGTGCGGCAGATCGGGGAGTTCACGTTTGTTCTGGTTGAACCTGATGGTTCCCTGTTCAACGTGGTCGAAGAGATCGATCGTCAGTTTATGGCTGGAGGTTGTAACAAGTAACGCCGTTTGAGCAAGCTGGGACTGCACTCCCTTGGTAGGGGAGAGAAGAGTCGGTTCGATTCCGACAAACGGCTCCAATTAGAGGAGGGTGCCGAGGTCGGCTCCTCAACTGGCTTGCTAAGCCGGGGTGACCCTTCGGGGTCAGGGGTTCGATGCCTCCACCTTCCTCCACAACATATGGAAAGCGCGTGGGTCGGCTCCCTAATCAGCTTGGAACGCTGTCGTGACCCTTCGGGGTCAGGGGTTCGATGCCCCCGCTTTCCTCCACATACGTTGAAGCATATATCCACCCGATAATATATGCTTTGACATATCATGTGAAATCGCTTAGTTCACATGATATGTCAATCAAGCCGCCTTGGCCGAGTCTGGTAAGGCACCCGGTTGCAACCCGGAGGTTCCGAAAGGACGCAGGTTCAAATCCTGTGGGCGGCTCCAGATTATGAGGTGAAATGAACGTAGACGATTTTTATGCTGAGTGCGCTGTGATCCTTGGAGTTCCCCACGAGGGCGAAGAGTTCACCCACTACAAGCGGACCCGCTGGAACAACCGGCGGCCCGGCCGAGGACGTTTTCCCGGTGCTGGTTTGATCCGCGTGTTCGGCGATGTCGTCCACATCAATATCCGTTTCCCAGTGGTCGCCCGGCAGACGATCACCGGGCTCCCCGAAGCGTTAGATTATCTTCGCGGTCGGGTTGGCACTATGGGAGTGTCGTCTAATGGTAAGACAGCGGATTCCAAACCCGCTGACGTGGGTTCGATTCCTACCTCTCCCGCCACACCGTAATTTTCGATTGACAATCGTTGGCTTTTATCTTAACGATGTGTCTCTCAAAAATGTAGGTGGAATAACTAATGGAATTTTCTGCTCGCCAGCAAACATTCGGCATCAGCCAGCTACAGCGCTTGCTTGGTAAGAGTTCGCAGGACGTTGAGCGTTTCGCCTCTTACAGTGGATGGCCCGGCTTGACCGGACAGATGGTGACCGTGGATGTCTCCGGCGCTCTCAACATGATGGTTCACTCCACAGCGGCCGACTTCGGTGTCGAACGCAACGTGGTTGGTTCTTGGCTTCCGGGTCTGCGGACCGGGGCTCTCATGGTTCTGGGGCGGAATGTGGACAACTGGACCGTCAACGCCACTCCTGAGGAACAGAACCGATTCTTCGCCAGCCTCTTCGGCGAGCAATCGAAGGTCAATGATTTCGTTGCCACCACCCTTGGCTGTCACTCGGGCTCGGCCAAGCGCCAGATGCGCTTCCACTCTGCGACCGACGTAGAGCTTCTGTCGGAAGCAGAGTTTCTGGCCGGATACAGTTCACGATCGCCGCGCTTCGTGATCGATTCGCGAGCCCTCGCTGACCGGCTGTCGGCCATTTCGCAACCGCTCTTTGTTGCCAGCGTCAAGGTGACTTCGCCCTCGCCCTATCTCTGATTTTCGACGCGCTCTCAATTTTCAGTTGACAGTGATGTGCGAATCGCTTATTCTTCTCCTCGTCAAGTGCTTCGGCATGAAGACTACGGTCGTAGAAGGCCATCTAAGTCAAGCGGAGACCCGAGGGCAGAACTCGGCACCTCCACCAAAGACCCCTGCGGCCGCCTGAAACGCGGTCAGGGTGACGATCCGCCTAGGCTCTGGACGACGGTCCTTTGTAAGGCAGCGGGGTTCTTTGATGGGGGTGAATTTAGGATCGATCCGTAAGGCCGATGTGGAGAAGCGCCCCGTTTAGATACCGCCCGTATGCGGATCAAATTCATCAACTGTCAACGACAATGATGTGGTCGTCGCCAGCGAAGAGATTCGTCTCGCCGCGTAAGCGACAAAATCCCTAGGGCCTCACACCTCTAGGTGGCGCGTGGTCCCGAGCGTAGCAACAGTTTCGGGACAACATCTTTTTCGCCAACGTCTCGTCCTACTGTTCTAGGCGGTCGAAAGCGAGGGTCACGGCTGAGCGGCCCGGCTGATATTCTGGTTCGAATCCGGAACAGGGGGATGTAAACCTCCTAGCCATGGTGGGAAGGCGCGGGCGTCTGGGTTCGAATCCCAGCCCAAACGTCGGGGCGTTGGCGAAAGAGATGTAAAATAGTTATTGACGAACCGGACGAATCATCCTATTTGTTTGTCATCGAGTTTATCGGGGAAGTGGCCTTAACCAGTGGCCGAAGCACGAGAAGAGATCGCCGGGTGCCCGGAGGATTGTTGAGGATCGTGTGGACGGGTTCGTAGCCCGGCCCCCGCCAGTTACCGCCGGGAGATGAAGGTCTGTCTCCAACTCGCTGTGAAGCTCCCGGCATTGGCCCGGCCGTCGCAAGATGGCCGGGCCTTTCGATTCATGCGGAAATTATTTTCGTCCGTAGCTGTCCACAACCGTCCAGTGTGTCCAAGGTGCGACATTCTTGCTTGACATGACGGCAATTCTAGCTTAACCATGGCGCTCTTCTGGAGATAGCGCTACATGACGACCATAGCTTACCGCTCGGGCCTGCTGGCTGCCGATACATTGATCTCCTACACCAGTATCACCAACGGCTCCCGCGAGAAGATCGCCAAGTGTGGTGGGTTCACCGTTGCCCTCGCTGGTCCGGCATGGCTTCGACGACCTCTGGAAGCTTGGTGTGCTGGTGGTTGCCCTGAGGATGACGTTCCTCAAGTTCTGCTCGATCACGGTAACGACTTCTCGGCCCTGATCATCGACAACACCACCGGCGATCTCTTCGAGTTCGATAACGGTTATCTACTCCCCATCTTTGCCGATTACACCGCAATCGGTTCTGGCGCTCTACTGGCGCTAGGTGCCATGGCTCATGGAGCCTCCGCTGAGGAAGCCGTCGAAGCGGCATCCAAGCACGATAAGAACACAGGCGGCCCGGTGACCAGCCTGTCCTTTTCCCTCACAGCATAAGGTCACCAATGACCCCCTACACCCAACTCATTCACGACCTGATGGGTCGTGCATCTGGAGCCGTCACCGTCGAAGCAGCCGACGGGAGCTATATCACCAGCGATGACCTTCTCGAAGTCGGTGCGTTCGCTTCCCATGCCGATGACCCGTGGATTGATCTCGTCACCGACGAAGGCTTTGCCGTGGGCGTCTTCGTAGCTGGTAACCCGGAAGTCGTCGTTCCTCAGCCGTCCTTCGATGTCGATGGCGGAATGATCTACATGATCGACGGTGATCCGATCCCCGGCATGAAGCAGGGCCTGCATATGTGCCCTCTCAGCGTCTTCATGCATAAGGGCAAGCCTGACTTCGACGGGTTGAACTGGTATCTCCCGGAAGACCTCGACCTGAAAACGCCGGGATCGGATCGCCAGATCACCCTCATGACTGGTCGTCGCCGCGACGAAGGCCAAGGCAAGTGGAAAGAGATTTCCAGCACCTTCGGCCAGTTCGAAACTGTGCTGCAAGATCACAAGGAAGGGCAGAAAGACGGTCCCTGCTTCTTACAAGGGAAGTCGGCCAACGGCGCTCGCAAAGCTGTTGCCATGATCGAGAACCACATCCTTGGGGTCGATCTCGATTCGGGCGCTCCCTTGACGGATGTGATGGAGACCATCCAGAAGTATGGTCTGGAAGCCGTCATCTACACGACTCACAGCCACCTCAAGGACACCAGTGTCATCAAGCGCGACCACTTCATCAAGTGGAACGAGGAAGGTGAGGTTGATGAAGAGGCTGTTCGCGATTACCTGATCAAGGTCAAGGGCACTTTGCCTCAGATCGTTGACGATCTGGAGATCATCGACGACGCCCACCACACCGAAGAGGGTGTGGTCATCCTCGTCAAGCACAAGCCGATGCCCAAGTTCCGGGCGGTGTTCCCGCTCAAGGAAGCTTTCGTCTTCGCCAAGCGTGGTGGTTCCCAGAAGGATGCCATCAACGAGTGGAAGGAGCGCTATGCCGGCTTCTGCACCGAACTGGGCTTGTTCTTCGACGAGAAGTGCGTCGATCCCGCACGCTTGTTCTATCTGCCTCGCCACCCATCCAAGAGCAAAAATCACGGCTCTTGGTTGGTAGTGGGTGAACCCCTCGATCTCGACAAGTTCGATCGTGTGAAAATGAAGCGCGGGCGCACCGGTAAGCGCAGTGCTGTCTCCAGTAATGCGTTCACGGACGCGGCCGGCGGCGCTGGCTATGACGACGAAGACGACGCCGATCGCTACATCACCTCTTGCGGTTTCAACCTCAAGGGATGGTCGATCAAATATGCCAAGCGCTTCGAAGTCCAGACCATGATCGAAGAAGTGGTTGGTGGTGACTTCGTTCGCGAATCCCGTGGTAACAAGCCGGGTGTCCATGTCGAATGTCCTTTCGAAGCTGAGCATTCAAGCTTTGGTGGTGGCGGCACCTTCGTGGTCAATGCGTCCGACAATCTGGACGACGGATACGATGGTGGTTTCACCTTCACCTGCGTTCACAATTCGTGCGCCGGCCGGGATCGTCTCGATTATCTCAAGGAGATGATCGAACAGGAACTGATCACGGTTGCTGATCTCAAGAACAAGGACTTCCTGTTCGAACTGGAAGAGGACGAAGAGGAAGAAGATGTTCCGGCTCAGCGTGAGAAGCCGAAGAAGCACACCCGTCAGACAGATGCGGAACACCGGGAAGAGCATGAGGATCAGATCAACGATGATGACTTCGGTGATGACGAAGACTCGATGCTCAAGGCGTTCAACCGGCGCTACGCGGTGATCCGCACCAGTGGTGGGGTCCGCATTCTTGTGGAGCCCCGGACGCCGGAAGATGATGTCGTTTTCGAAAGCCAGAACGACGTGGCGCTCTACGAGAAGAACCGCATCATCTGGGTGACAGAAGGTAAGCAAACCCGCAAGGTCGAAGCATTCAAGCAGTGGCTTGAGTGGGAGAAGCGTCGCACCTATCGGAACGTCGTGTTCGCGCCGGGCGAGAAGACCCCGAAGGATGTTTACAATCTGTTTCAGGGTTGGCCTTTTGAAGCTGTCCCCACCTCGTGGGAAGAGGTTCTGGACAACAAGGACAAGCCGGTCGCGGGTGACTGGTCGATGCTGCGTGGTCACATCTACGAGAACATCTGCGAATCGAACGATGCCTATTTCGAGTGGCTGATGACATGGATCGCCATGCTTTTCCAGAAGCCTCAGGCAAAGCCCGGTTCAACGGTGGTTATCACCGGTAAGAAGGGGACTGGTAAGTCCACGCTGTTCGATTACATCAACCAGCTTCTCGGTCGGTGTGGGATCACTGTGTCCCAGCGTAAGCAGATCGTCGGCCAGTTCAACGGTCACCTTGCCACCACCTTGCTGATGGTCTGTGAAGAAGCCTTCTGGGCGGCCGATCCGCAAGCCGAAGGTGTCCTCAAGGACATGATCACCAACAAGTCGGTGCTGATCGAAAAGAAGGGCTACGATCCGATCCAGTCGCGGAATTACACGCGGCTGGCGCTGATCTCGAACAACGAATGGGTTGTTCCGGCGTCTCTCAAGGACGAACGTCGCTTCTTCGTGCTGCGATGCTCCGACGCGGTGCAGGGCAATATCCAATTCTTCGAGGACATGCGCGAGCAGATGGAAAAGAAGGGTGGTCTCGAAGCCATGCTCTATGATCTCCTCCACTGGGAACCTGTGGGCGGAACCTTCTCGACCTTGTTCACGCCGCCGGCAACTGCATATCTCCAGCAGCAGCAGATCGAGTCGCTGTCTGGTGTGCAGAAGTTCATGCTCGAACTGGTCAAGTCCGGGGTCTATGAAACCCACGATGACAAGGTGACGCCGATCGAACTGAACACCGACACCGAGACGACTGTCTACGCTGTGGACATGCGTGCGGCTGTGGAGGATTACGTTCGGTTCCAGTTCTCCTCGGACAAGGCCAAGACCAGCTACGACGACATCTCGGCTGTGGTCACCGACTGGTTCGGTGCCCGAGAAATCAAGATGAAGGTCGATGGTCAGGTAAACGGGAAGCGCACCTTCATCTTCCCGCCGCTGTCTGAGGTCCGTTCGAAGCTCAAGGAAAACAAGGGTCTGGATGTCGAGGCAATGACCGAAGAGGCGGTCAAATCGATCCGGCTGCGGTCGTAAAAATTCTAGGACAAATTGTCCGGAAAGCCTTGACAGGCATTTTACCTGCCGCTAGAGACATCCTCGCTAAACGTGATTTGTCACTTTCTGGTTTTCAACAAAGGAGGTTGTCATGAAGTAAGCAGTTAGGCCGCCAACCCAATATGGCATTAGAGATATGATGGCCGCGCTAGGGTAACACCAGCGCGGCCTTAGAAAAAGGGAGACAGACATGCGTATCGATCAGATTACCGATTCATTGGGTAACAAGAAGCTGGTGAAGCTCTGGGAGCCGGAAGGCTATCCATTCGAGCCCGAAGCTGTCGAGCAGATCAACAACATGGCCCGGCTCCCGTTCGTGTTCAAGCACGTTGCTGTGATGCCTGATGCCCACGCCGGCAAGGGCTCCACTGTGGGCACCGTTTTCGCTACAAAGGGCGCGATCGTCCCGGCTGCTGTCGGAGTTGACATCGGCTGCGGAATGATGGCCGTCCGCACCACCCTGACCGCAATCGATCTTCCGGACAGCCTCTCCCATATCCGTGGAATGATTGAGGCTGCTGTTCCGCATGGTCGTGGGTCGATGGATCAGATTCGCAGTGGGCGTGATCCCGGCTCGTGGGGTAACCCGACGCCGCAAGCGCAGTCTCGCTGGAAGTCGCTGGCCGACCGCTACGATGCGATCGTCGCCAAGCACCCGAAGATTGCCCAGAAGCGTCACCCGGTGCATCACATGGGCACGTTGGGAACCGGCAACCACTTCATCGAAATCTGTCTGGACGAAGACCAGAACGTGTGGGTGATGCTCCACTCGGGCTCGCGTGGTATCGGCAATGCGATCGGCACCTACTTCATCAACAAGGCGAAGGAGGAGATGCACCGGTATCATATCGCGCAGTATCTGCCGGATGAAGACCTGTCGTATCTGGTCGAACATACCGAGGTCTATGACGATTACGTCGAGGCTGTCGGCTGGGCTCAGGACTTCGCGATGGCAAACCGCCAGACGATGATGGATGCCGTGTTGGGCGTGATGCGTCAGACCCTGCCGCCGTTCCTGTCCGATCAGATGGCGATCAACTGCCACCACAACTACGTGACCAAGGAGCAGCACTACGGCGAGCCTGTGTTGGTGACCCGTAAGGGTGCCGTGCAGGCTCGTGAGGGCACCATGGGGATCATTCCGGGGTCGATGGGCACCGGTAGCTTCATCGTCCGTGGTCTCGGCAACCATCACTCGTTCCACTCGTGCAGTCACGGGGCTGGGCGCGTGATGAGTCGCACCAAGGCGAAGAAGCTGATCTCGATGGAGCAGCACGCTGAGGCGATGAAGGGAATCGAAGCTCGCTTGGATGCAGATGTGCTGGACGAAAGTCCGGCCGCCTACAAGCCGATCGGCGCTGTGATGGATGCTCAGAGCGATCTCGTCGAGATCGTTCACCGGCTCCGTCAGGTTCTCAACGTCAAGGGTTGAGGTGGATAGCATTTCCGCGATCGTCAGCAGAGACCCAGACGCCGCATTGCTTTTCGCAATAAAGCTTCGGCGTCTGGGTTTTCCCGCTGAAACGTATGTGGCTTCGTCCACAAAAGGATACAAGAAAGCCGTAGGTAAGGCTATGAAACATGAAATGGCAATTCTTCTTGACGAAGATGTTGCCATTGATACAGTCTTGGATGAACGTTACGATCTAAAAGAAGTGGACGTAATGAGTGTCATCATCGACAACATGGAGCATTTACCACCTGCTCGATTGTGGCGTCATCTATAAATCAATAACAGGGAGTATGACATGAATACCAAAGTGAAAGTAGGGTTGGCGGCTGTCGCTATCCTGATCGGTGTCCCAGTCGCCATCTCGGCAATCGGCACCGTCAACAGCGTCGCCACCGCCCCCGGTCGCGTCGTCCAGAAGACGATGGAGACCAACAACATCATCGACACTTACGAAGGATTCTTCGTGCGTAAGGGTCAGTATGATACCCGGCTCGGTCAGATCACCGAACACAAGACGATCATGTCGGAGAACACCGACCCCGCCGAAGCCGCCCGGCTGCGTATCGAACTGGCCGCCATGCGTCAGTCGTGTCGCGATCTCGCGGTGATATACAACGCGAACGCGTCGATGGCGAACAAGGAACTTTTCCGTTCCGACGATCTGCCGGCGGAACTCTCGGAGGCTGATTGTGATGCGTAAGCTCGCATTCGCGGCCGTCCTTGGCCTTTCCTTCATCCTCGCCGGCTGCGGTGAAAATCAGCCTGAAACCCCAAGAAGGCTCAGGCTCAGAAGGCTGAGGCCGCTGCGGCGTCTCTCCAGTTCACCGAGAACGCGGAAATCGACAACATCAAGCGTCGGCTCGAACTCACGAGCAAGCCGGGCGCGATCGGTTATATCGTTCTCCTGAACGAAGCTGGTCAGCCGATCCTCTACACCGGGGTCAAGGGCAAGGTCACCTCCTCAGGCAAGCGCCTCACCAGTCCTCAGCAGGGTGTCAGCATTCGATGCGGCGACTTCTGCTCGGAAGCTCTGGGTGATGGTCCTTCCGATGAAGGCACCTATGGATCGTCCGATCCCTACGTGTTCTTCTGGGATACCAACGGTGTCTACCACCAGTGGTCCGGTCGCTATCTCTACAGTGACAAACCCATCCGTCTCCGCGTCGAACCGCTGGTCATCAGCAGCCTGTAAGAAGGAACTATCATGGAATCTCGAAATCTTTTCAGCCTCACGGCTGCCATCGCTCTTCTCCTCGTTGTCGTGGTCGGCGGCGGTCTGGGTAGCTGTGCTGCCTACAACTCGGTCCGTGTCTGGAACGCTGAGACGGCCGGTGAAGCCGAACTGGCTCAGGCAAGCTCGAACCGCCGCATCGCGGTGCTGGAAGCTCAGGCTCTGATGGACAGCGCCAAGCTCAAGGCAGATGCCGAAGTCGCTCGCGCTCGGGGTGTTGCCGAAGCCAACCGCATCGTGGCGGAAGGGCTGGGCGGTCCTGAGGGCTACCTTCGGTATCTCTACATCAACAACCTCGAAAATTCGAAGGGCCAGATCATCTATATCCCGACCGAAGCCGGGTTGCCGATTCTCGAAGCCAATCGTCTGCGCCCGGCCCCGGCCCCGGCCGAGTGATCCAACTCCTCTAACACAAGGAATCTACCATGACTGAGCAAGCTGTAGACGATCGCCTTCGTCTCCTGATCGAGCGTATCGAGCGCCTCGAAGAAGAGAAGAAGGGAATCGCCGACGACATCAAGGATGTCTATGCTGAGGCCAAGGCTGTTGGTTTCGATCCCAAGATCATGCGTATGATCGTGCGTCTCCGGAAGATGAAGCCGGACGATCGCAGCGAGCAGGACATGATCCTCGAAACCTACAAGAACGCGCTGGGCATGGCCTGATGACTCAAGTCATCCTGTTCAGCGGCTGGTATAGCGCGGCGCTCTGCCGTGCATGTCCGGACTTGCTGTTCGTGTTCGGTGACAATATGCTTGGGTTCGGAAAGGGTGGTCAGGCGATCATTCGATCCGAACCCAACACCTTCGGAATCCCTACGAAGCGTAAACCTTCTATGGCTTCTGGGGCTTTCTTCATGGAGGGGAATGAGCGCGATCTTGATGCCGTCCTACTTAGTCTGGGGGACTTGTGGGATAAGCTCGAAGAAGGTCGCACTGTCGTTATCCCAATCAACCAAGAAGGGGAGATCAGTCTTGGCCTCGAAAGAGCCCGTCTCCGGCAAACCGCGCCGAGTATCTACGACACCATCAAAAACCACGTCAACGAAATGTGTGTCGCCCACCGCTGGACGAAAATCGAGAACGAAGAAGGACTCAAAACCTTTCAGGCTGCTCTCGGAGGACCCGAGAGTTAACCTCCTACAATCCATGGTTCAAAGCCTAGATCACTTTGAAAGGAAGGGATTAACGGCACGTCATCTCAAGGTATTTTTTGCGGTCGAGTTGTTCATAAGCATTTCACAGGCCCGGACCAAACCAGATGATAAGGGGATCGGTATGCTCCTCGGGATGCATGTCGAGGATTTCAGGAAGGAACTGGAAGAGCTTGTGGAGAATAGGTATCTCCATAGGATGCACCCAACCTACGGTGAGTTGATTTACACTTACAAAATAGGGTCTCTTGGTGGAACATTGATGCGTAAAGTAGCTTCCCCAAGTCATCCCTAACTATCCGAAACAGGTGAGAATGTCGGTGAACGAAGCGATCCTTCGTTCACCGACATTTTTGCTTGCCTAAGATGGAATTTCCTGCTATCATAGATGATCATTCGGTGCATTCCCACCGTCGCTCCCAGCAGGTGACATCATATGTTCCTAGTTTATCTGGCGGTGGTGTGCAGCGCCATGTCGTTCCTCACCGGTATCGTCATCATCGGCTCCGGTAAGGAGTTCCAGTATCAACCCAAGCATATCCTACAAGGACGCCGCGACGCGCTCCTATACGTCTGGCTGATCTTCTCATCTATCTTCGCTCTGGCACACTGTGCCTCGCTGATTGAATACGGGATCACGGAAGATTGGCAATATCGATTCAGTGACACCGGGCGATGGATGGCGATCCATTCCGGTGTAGGTGCCCTCCTTACTGCCGCCCACCTGTTCATTCGCCATGATCTTGAAGGTGGGGCTTCTTCACACATATTCCTTTGGGGTGCGCGTCGCCATGCCGTCTAGCTTTTCGATCTTAGCTACCGATACCGATCTCCAGCACAGCATCTGGGTCGCTACCGGCGGCGCTATGTTAGTGCTTCTACAATCGATTCTTTCAGGAGAGCGTCGCGTGTGGTGGAAATTGCTTGCCTCTTGCATCATCGGTGGTAGCGCCGCTGCTCTTGTGGGTCACGCCTTTGAAGGCTCTTCGTGGGTCTACATCTACTGTGGTATCTCGGCGATCGTCGCTGAGAACATCATCTTCGGTCTGGTTAAGGCTTCCGAGCAGTTCAAGCAGAGCCCGATCTCCGTGTTTGCCCAGTTGTGGCGTGTTGTGATGCCGAGCTTCGGTAAGGTCACTGACAAGCCGGCTGATGCTCTCGACATCAACCCGGACACCGGCAAACCAGCCGATCGGAACAACGACACACCCGCTGTAGGCTAAGAGCCACCAAAACCCACACCCCAGCGTTGACGCCCCGGAAGAGATTCCGGGGCGTTTTTCGTTGACAAATCTTCCGGTTCGTATATTTCATCTGGAACACCAACGAGGAGATCACATGATTCTTTCAAACCAAGTTCGCTGCCACAAGTGTGGTGACACCCCTTTCAGTTCCCATCGCCATGACTTTCGACATTGCCGTTGTGGCTCGATCGCGGTTGATGGTGGTATGAGCTACCTCCGCCGGGCGGGTAACATCGATGCTTACGACGACATGAGCATCACCTTCCCAGATGAAGCCGCCCACAAGATCATCTATGCACTCAATCAGGTCATCGGTGACGAAGGCGATTATAGCCCGGCATCTTTGCTGCTGGTTGTTGCCCGCGCTCTGGAAGAAGAAGGTATCACCGTCGATCGCCATCGTGAGGAGCATGAAGGTGCAATCGATGAAGCCTTTGCGGCCGCTGTCGTATGGGCATCCCAGAACGGACGCAACGGACTGGGCGCTCTGTGTGCTGTGGCCCGTTACGTCCGCGACGCCGGCGGCATCTGGATGTTCAAGGAAGAGCCTGTCAATGCCTGAACGTTTCTCTTGTGCTGACCTGCACTTCGGCCACAAGGGCATGGTCATGTTCACCAGTGGTGGTAAGCCGATCCGGCCGTGGGGAACTGCGGTAGGGAAGGTCAAGTTCGACGATCTCGATCCCGAAGTCCAAGCCGACATCATGCGCCGGGTCGAGGAAATGGACGAAGCCATGGTCGATAACTGGAACCGCGTCGTCGGTCCCAAGGACAAGGTGGAAGTGTTGGGTGATGCCGTGATCGGTCGGCAGCAAATTCACACCTTCGGTCGTCTCAACGGTCGCAAGCGTCTCCGCATGGGTAACCACGATGTGTTCGTCAAGAACAACAACCGGGACTATGCCCAGTATTTCGAGGAGATCACCGCCTATAAGGTCTTCGACGATCTGATCATGTCGCATATCCCGCTCCACCCGGAGTCGGTCAAGGAGCGCTGGAAGGCGAACGTCCACGGACATCTTCACACCAAACGCGTGATGATGACGGTGCCGACGTGGTGGGGAGGTGCGCGTGAGGTGATCGATCCTCGCTATCTGTGCGTCTCGATGGAACATATCGACTACACACCCATTCCTATGGATGAGGTATATCGTCGTATCGAGGAACAGCAGGAGAATGCCCGTGGCTAAGCTCAAGACGCCGGCTTCGGCCGTCATCGACTTCCGCGAGCGTCATCGCTTGGATCAAGCGGCGGTAGATCGCTTGTTCGGATTCTCGTCGGAAGGACGCGCTTGTCGCCGGTGGGAAGCCGAGGACGCTCCTTACTACGTCACGATCCTGATGGGATACGCTGACACCTACGGCCTTGCAAAGATGGAAGAGCTTGCGGCCAGCCGAGAACTTGAAGCTTGACCGTCATAGTTTAATGTTCTAGCTTTGTCTCGAAGCTTGGTCCTCCTAGCTTTCGGTGGCCTCGCCCGTCGCTCTAGCAGCGGCGGGCGAAGTCACTTAGACTTCGCTGTCACCTCGGACCCACAGAGCCACGGGCGGTAGGTTGTTCCCTGACACCAACATCCGGATGGGCTCTCCCTTGTTGAGCAGGTGCAGTTCCTCAGCCGTGGGCCGCCACTCTGACATGAACGCCGGGTAGACTTCCTCGCCGCTGGGAAGCTGCGATCGCACGATCCGAACAGCCGGTTCGAACAGAATGTCGCCGGTGGCTCCGACGCGGCGAACAGCCAGCGTGCCGCAATCAGCTTCGTCCCAGTCGGTCGGCTTACCCATCCGGATGTAGTGATCCGGTGCGTCCGGGTGCGGTCCAATGTCGGTTGCTTGCATGTCAGGTGTTCTCCTCATCATCGATCGGAATTTGGTCTTCGAAGGGACCGAACGATCCCATGTATTGCTTGGTCCACTTATCGCGATCCATGTCTCGCAACATATCGATGTATTCCTGAGGCCAGATGGAACGCGGTCTTGTGACCTCATCGTAAGCCTCGCGATATGCCTCTGGGAGAACCACAATCGGATTCTTGGTTGCGTCATTGACCGTCACGGTGAAGCCGGCCTTCATGAGCGCCCTGATCTCGTCGATTTGCCGGTTCTTTTCGGCTTCGGACATTTCTTTCATGATCCGCACCATATCCTCATAAAGAAATCTTGGGTTAGCACCCGGCGCTCTGGTGGTCGTATTACCGTAAAGCAACTGGCGGGTTGCTTCCAAATGACAGGCTTCCCGCATCGCCTGCATCTCGATGCTCAGACGGTTTGCGATCTTGAGGTCGTCTTCACTGAGTTCGTCCAGCAAGCCTTTGTCTAACCGGATGGTCGGGTAAACCCGATGGACCACTGAGTGGTCTCCCTCAGGGGCTCCCTTGTCGTATCCGAAAAACTCGTAACGGCCGGGGTCGCGCTGGACTGCAAAGTCCACACCAGATGGCAGCCAGTCAGCTACCTTGATCTCCATCCCATGGAAGAAGAACGAGTTGTCAGTTTTGGAATCAGTTGCAGGCATCCCAGTCCTCTACCAGAATGCCCGCCATAGTCAAGTCAGAATTGCGCTCAGCGCATGATCAGGTCGATCGCCTCGCGCTCGTTGATCTCTCCAGCGGCGTGGGCTTCCTCGATCTCCCGGTTGCGAAAGAACTTCTGGTCATCGAGACCCTGATAGGCGAGCGAACCATAAGCTGGGTCGATCTCATACCAGTAAGCGTCCCAGTCGGGCCCCTCCCCTGCCTTGTAGGCGCGTTCGACCTGACGGAGCAGTTTGTTAGCTCGCTCTTCCCCGCGCTTGTAGATACCTTCGTCGGAGAAGGTGTAGCCATGGGCGAGACGCCGGCCGGTGTCGGACTCCGCAACCACGTAATAGATCAGTCCCTCGATCGGGTATCCGGTCTCGTCCCGTCCTGTGTAAACGACATCGCTGCGAACGAAAAATTGCATTTCCATTGTCTGTCTCCTTGTTGACGAATCAGCGGTAGACTAACTCCACAAATTCGTCAACAAGTTTTTCCATCAAAGAGATAGCCACCCGTCGTCGTCAAGCACGTTCGGGTCTTCCAATGTCATCTCCACTCGTCCCAGCGTCTCCGCCCAGTCGTGGTGCATGGTGCCAAATCCCAGTGGGAAGGTATCACACTTCGGGACGACGTAATCGATCCAATCCCGGTCGCGCTCGATCTTGCCCTTGAAGCCGTGCTTCTTCTCCAGCGCCTTGAGGTCGCGGCGGTAGGGGCAGACGGTTGTGGATGCCTTGGGCTTGCGGGCGGTGCCGGGGATCGTGATGCGCCCGGTCGCGGTGAGTTCGAAAACGTTCTCGACACGCGCCCGGCGGTTTGCCCGCTTGTCTGTGATGGAGATGATGTCCTTGACGATGCCGCAGCAGAAGCGTCGGCCTGTTATGATCTGCCAGTGATTACCGGCGCTCACCAGAAAGACCCGGCCGGTTGTCCGGATGCTCTGAGAATCCTTGAGCCACTGCGTAAGGGTCGGTCGGGTCTCCGTGTAGCTGCCGATCACCCAGTTCGTTCCGGGTAGGCGCTTCTTCATGACCTTCGGCTCAGCGGGTTTGAACCAGATCGTCTTCATGGTGACACCACAGGCTTTGAAAGCCCGCTGCATCTGCCCACTGCTGGTCCCCTTGATGGAAGCCTTGCCACTTTGGGCCCGGAGGAGGCGGGCCGCCTCCCCCGTAGTCATTCCCGTAACGATCGAGAGAGCAGCAGGTCCGCAATAGCGGTTGCTGTCTCCCTTGGCGTTCTTAACCGGATGAATTTTCACAGACTTGTCTCCTGATTCGCTGTTATTGACGAATCAGCTTATAGGACAAATCTTCCGGTTTGTCAAATCGGCGTCAGTCGGGCTTGCGCCGTCCATCCGACTTGAAACGGTATCCTTCCCGGTTGCTTTCGCGGCGCTCGATGTCACGAACGGTCCGCTCGATCTCACGCTGCCGGCGAACCGAACGGTTGGAATAGGGGGTATCCCGCTCCACCTTGCGCTCAGCGCGATCAGAACGCTTGTCCGGGTCAGCGGCGGTTGCCGGTGCCGAGAAGCCGGCCGCAAGCGCACAGGCCGCCAGAATGGCATACAGGGGGTATTTGAACTTCATGTCGTCTCTCCTTCTTGGTTGAACTTACCAGCCGTAGTTTTCAGCACAGATCGGGCCCATCGCCCGGTCGATCGATTCATTGCGACTGAGCTTGCGGCCGCAGATCGAACAGGTGCCCGTCCGCTGACCGTATGCCTTGGCGGCTGCCTCGGGGTCCATGGCAACAGCGATGATCCGCTCCTGCTCTTCCGGGGTGCAAAGACGCGCCCGGACGAAGCGTCCGTCCACGATCTTGCCGAGATAGCGCCGCTCGCCGTCGGCGTCCTTCTCGATCGTCTTGACGTAGATTGCCCCGGCATTAGCACCGCTGCGAACCTTCGAGAAGATGAAAGAGTCGAGGCGCATCTTGGGATACTTGATGTCCCGCTGGATCGCCGAGGCGAAAGCCTTCTCGATCTTGTCGAGAGCCCCACCGGTGATGTCAGGCGCACGAGCCTTGATACGCTCGCGCTCTTCTTCCCGCTCGATGTCCTTTGCCATGCAACGACGCACGGCCGCAAGCTGACGCTCGGTCAGGAATCCATACTTCAAGATCGTCTGGACCATCTCGAAGGCGAAGTTAAAACCGCGCTTGGTGGCTTCGGTCATCCACTTCGTCTCGGGCTTGTGGTCGTCGAACCACATAGCAGCCTTCTCGGATGTCTCCTTGGCCTTGCGCTCGGCAGCCGTTACGCGCTGCTCAGCGGCCTTGGCCCGCTCTTCGGGCGAAGTCTTGAAGGTGACCTTACCAGTCCCCTTGCAGTGGAAGCAGGGACCTACCGGGCGACCAGCGTAGCTGATGAAGCGTCCAGAGCCCAGACACTTGGGGCAGGTTTCCTCGTAGACGAGGCCGCCCGGCTTAGGTTCCTGACGCGCCTGCGAAAGGTGGTTGAACACGAAATCAGCATCGGCCGACGGTTTGACCTCAAACGCGCCGAACAGATCGGTGAGATCGTCGTCGAGACGTTCGTCGTGTTCCGGGTTCTTACAGATGCTGCACATGGTGTGTCTCCGATTCGTTGTCTATGCGAATCGGTTTAGACACACCAAGCGCATTGGTCAACTACTTTTTCCATGAGTCGGCGAAGCCGACTCATCCATCAGTTCTTCCGCTTAGAGTTCTGACGATCAACCGCGTAGCTGGTGTTCATGATCCCAAGCTCAGGATTTCCTCGGTAGTGAGGCGGGACCAGAACCACCGAAACGTTCTTGTAACGTGAGTGAACGAGGAATCGAAGATGTGCCCGGACGAAATGCAAGCATCTTTCCGGACCATCCCCCTGACCCTGTGTGATCTTGAAATCGTGCTTGTCGATATTCAAACGCACTTCGTGGTGAGGGTGGTAGGGATATTTCCCCCTCTTTAGACGCCGGGCGTTAAGCCGCTCAACATCCGCTTTTCGTGTTCGAATCAGCTTGGGAGAGTTCATGAAAGCCAGAATCGTAAGCAACAACGGCTTCATTTCGTTCACGAAAGGGGCCATCCGTATCTGCTGTAAAATGGGATCACCACCACCGGCCGGGCCCGGTTCGAGGAGATCAAACAACTCGCGTGTTCTTTGATCGATACCCATCCGCTCGGCTTTTATTCGAGCCCACATTTGCAGGTCGCAAAAGCCCATTCCGTATTTTTGAAGGTCTATTACGACAGGGACAAATTGAATATCCTCACCATCCTTGTAATCGATCATAAACAAGGCATGACCTGACAAAACACTTTTGCCCTCACCATGGAAATATAGGCCAATGTCACAGCCATCCAAAGTGAACTCAAGCCAAGTATCATAATCAGGCCAGCAAGTGTATTGTGAAACCTGACGCATTTTTTCTTCATCGGCTGTTTCGAGCAGACCTAGAGCAGCTTCAACCACATCGTTATGAATGGAAACCATTCGGGTTCCTTCGAATAACGAATCAAGGAGATGAGCATCACTCAATTTTTCTTTCAGGCGATCAGCGAACATCACCAGCCTCCTTTTCCATCTGGCGCACGATCTGGCGCACACGTTCTGTGGTCAAGCCAACCGTGTCGGCGACTTCCTGCATCGTCATACCGTATTGGCAGTAAGTGAATACCCGCCGGTTGCGGGCTTCCAGATCGCGCCGCTTCGTGACGCCGCCTCGCCTATTATATTGACGCTTCTTGGGCGTGATGGATGCAGCAGTATGAGCCTGCCGGGCTGCTTGGGCTCTCAGGAGATTTCGTTCCTTCTCGTATTTCGAGCGGATCGATCCTTTGGTTGCAAGCAGTAGGTTCTCCACGGTCGGCCTCGACAGTGAGAACTCATTGATGATCGTGTCGATCGTGACGCCAATCATGCCATAGCGTTTGGCGATCTCGCTTCGCTTTTCGCGGGTGAGTTTGGTCCGGCGGGGTAGTCCTTCGTGGGATTCGAAAGCCAGTCGCTCGATGACGGCCGGTGGTGGGAACACCTGCGATTCCCGGACGAGTGGCTTGGGTGGTTCGGTCGAAGAAGCCAATTCATTAAGCAGCCATCGTAGGCGCTGTCTGGTGTTGCGTATGCCGTGGCCGAGTGATGCACCAGAGCATGGGTAGTGAAAGGATCGTTGCTGGCCGTTGTGGCTTATGACCACCTTGCGGTGGCCTCGACCATCTGTTCCGCGTTCGACAATTGAAGCGCCCGCGTCGTAAACGACGCGGGCGATCATTGCATCATATTCTCGTGCCTTGGCACCCACTGGGCTGTCTCCTTGATTTGCGATCAGGAAGATTTATCCGGATGGATTGGGCTTGTCAACCCTGATAAACACGACGCCAGTAAGCGGCATTTTCCCGCACGTCGGCCCAGTTCTGGGTGTTGTGCAGCATCCCGTTCGAATAGGTCAGGACCATCCGATCAGCACGGCCGTTGATGTCGCGCTGGTTGATCGTCTGGAGCTTGTCAGACCCTTCCGGCAAGATCACCGCGAACCGTCCGGCTTTCGAAGCCTTGGTGGGATCGGTCGCCACTTCCTTGCGCACATCGCGGGGCATCCCGGCGATCTGGACATAGGAAGTCTTCATGGCAAACCGGTGAGTGTCCCGTTCCGCCTCGTGGACCAGCAGACCGCCGCCCGATCCGAACACCAGATTATCCACCGACCACTTGTGGTAGGTCACACGCTGGAGGATGCGGCGAAGGCTGTCCTCGTTGATCCCGTCGCCTTGAATGAGGCGGACGTAATCAGGCAGAACGCGGTAGCCTTTGTCATTCACCGTCCAGCCGACGAGGCGGCCGATCAGATCGAGGCAGTGAACCACATTGATGATCGGGTCACCGGAGTCCGGCCGAACCACCAGCCGCATGTTGGATGCCTTGAGCCGTTCGAGCAGACCACCTTCGGCTTCCGGCTTGAGCCACATACCGATAGCGGTATCCTGATCGTAGGTGTCGATCACCACCGAAACAGGGTAGCGCCCGCCGCCGGGAAACTGCTTGTCGCCGTGGACTTCCAGAATGCGTTCGAAGAACGCCATCTCGTTCTCCCGGCCCCACGACGTGGTGACCGAGTGTTCGGTGGCGGGGATCGAGAAGCCCGGCATTCCGTCAAACTGATAGGCGTGCTTGGCGAAGCGGATGCCCATCAGGTTGTCGGTCACCTGAAAGTTCACGAGGTGAGCCATACCACCGATCGCCGCAGCTTCGGTCGATTGCGCACCACGAGCGCCGAAGTCCACCATCAGCCAGTCAGCCAATTCAAGAGTCCCGCTTTCCGTCAGGTAATTCTCCAGAAGATTGTGCCAACGCATCGAACGAGTCGCGATCGTGGTCGGATACCAGACGGCGCGAAGCAGCATGGTTTCGACATAGGCAGCGATGCCGGCACATTCGTTGTCGGTGGATTCCACCGTCACCAGCACGGTTCCCTGATCGACCACAGTCCCTTCGGGCAGCGCCCGGACAATGACCGGGAGATAGCCGTCGTGGACAGCCACGATCCGTTCCCAGAGCCCCCGGTTGAACGGGATGCCGTGGGCGGTCAGTTCCGCTTCGGCTTCGTCGATCATTGCCGTCGTCACCTGCTGCATCAGGTAGTAACGCAGGGCATATTGCAACCCGAAGAACTGGACGTTGGTGAAAGCACCACCCTTGCGAGCTTCGATGTAGCCGTAGCTCTTCTCGAACTCAGGGTGTTCGAAGGTCCAGTGCGTCGCCTTGTAGGTATCGGCGTTGAGGATCGGCTGGGTCAGCAGCGTCCCAAGGTCATTGATGAAATTCATTATTCGATCTCCACGCAGTGAGTGCAGGCAGCAACTTCCGGAAGTCCTCTCATGTCCACTTCAATGTGGAGAGCTACTTTCGTCCCGTCGGTGAACAAGAACTCGATGTTGTTACAAGATTCGGCGTCCATTCTTTCAATCGTTTTACCAATGAAGAGATCAGTCGCCTTGTGAAGCGGAATTTCCACCGGCCAGAGGACCGAGTTGAAACGAGTGGCGAAGTGATCGATGACGTTGAAGTGATCTTCGAACATCATGTCACGGGTGACTTCATCGATCGGCCACCAGCGAGCGGCGCTGGCATCGTCCTGACCGCGAACGAGGGGAAGGGTGGTTCCGAGCGAAGTGAGATCGAAGCCGTAAGCCACCGAGATGGTCCGCTTGCGGGTCGAGCGCCACGGGTTGTCCAGCAACTTCTCGCCCTTACAGGAAAGCGCAAGGATCGCAGGGTGGACATCGATGTCCGTCTCTTCGATCAGTTCGCGAAGGGCTGCCTGCTCGAAGGTCTCGTCGATCCCGACGTGACCGCCGGGGAGAGCCCACAGACCTTCGCCCGGCATCTGCCCGCGCCGAACCAGCAAGACGTGCCCGGCCATGATAACACAGGCATCAGCCGCCGTGAAATAGCGCGGGTAAGGCGACTGCGAGAACTGGGCGAGGTATTCTTCCATGAAATGGTATTCCCGCCGCATCTGATTGAAGCGATCGGTGCTGACCCATTCCCGCAGGAAGCTGAAAGTCCCACGAGGGAAGATCGTCTCACCGGTCTGCTGCTGGAACCGCACCAGCATTTCGACCGCGTTGTCTTCTTCGGGGATGTCGTAGAGAATCTTCCGAAGCTTCGTTGCATCCAGCGTGCCATGGAGTTCCGGGCTGACCGGCGTCACACTGATCGATCCCCATTGCGGGAACAGGGTGAGGTAATAGGACGAGCCATCCTTCGAATAGCCGATCAAGGCAATATCCGGATCAGGGATCGAGATGGCCTTGGCCTGATCGGTCACGCACTTCTGCACGGCCGCAACCCAGCGGTTGTCGTTCTCCTGATCCGGGATACCCAGAATGAAGACACGATCTTGTTCGGTCGGAGTCAGGCTGGCCCGGATCATTTCACGGACCTCTTCGAAGGTGAAGGGGTTGCGGAAATTGATGGGCTCGCCGACCGAGCCGACGATGATGAAAAGATATTGAGCCTTCTGGAGCGCCTGCTTGACCACAGTCATGTGACCAGCGTGGAAGGGGCGCATACGGCCGGCGAAAACGCAGATGTCATACATGGGTGTGTCTCCTTTAATCGGTGGGCATGATGTTGATGTGGATGTCGAAGAACTCCAGCTTGGCTGCCAGAGACCGCAGGGCGGCGCGTGCCTCTTTGATCATCGCCAGTTCTTCCGGCATGTGGATTTGGTAGTGGTATACCCACGAGGAGTTTTCCACCGACAGACGCAGAATGAGCCGTTCCAGTTCGGTGAAGGGATCGTTCAGGCAGTTCGCATAGGCGTATTCGAACATACCCTCGCAACAGGCGTTGATGGCGTCCGGCTGGTAACCTGCTTCAAGCAAAGTGAACAGCGGATCGGATGGGTCATCAACATCATCCCGAAAGGCGTGGTCGCCAATCTGGGCAAATCCCCACATCAAGGCTTCCGCCTCTTTGTCCGAGATCGGGACCCGCGTGATGGTTGGGGCGCTCAACGTCCTTCGTCCCGCTGGCCCATGTAATCTTCCAGAGCATAGCAGATGTTCCACGCTGAGTGGTTTGCCGACTGGTCCACCGATTCCCGGAAGCGGGCGTAGGCTTCGTCCACCGAGCCATACATCTTGGCGGTGTCCTTGTAGTAGCCCGCCCGGACGCGGCCGTCGTCGAAAAGCTCGACATACGCGTGTCCGATCTTGCTTGTCTTGTCGAGAATTACTCGACCGGTGCCGACTTCGTTCATGATGCTTTGCTCCGGATAAGCGGGTGGACATAGGGAGTCCCCGCGTGATATTGATAGAAGAGAACCGGGTGTCCGAAGGTATCGTCCCGGCGACCTACGGTTTGTCGTGCTTGTTCGCCCTCGCCAAGGGCATTCCACGCCGAGACACAGCCGTTTGCCATGACCGACAGCGCCCCTGCACAGAAAGCGGTATTGTCGTCCTCAGGTCCATGGTCCCGGCAGTGACAGGCGGGGACTTCGTTGTTCATCACCGCATCGGTGTAGAACTCCGCCGTGAATCCTCCGAGCCAACCGGCCGGTGCTTCCTTGCGCCACGGACATTCATTGCAGGGTGTGGTGTGGTGCAGCTTCATGGGAGAAGGTCCATCGTTCGCGGTGAGTCCGCCGGCCGGGCGAATTGGCGCGTGATCTGGCCGTCTTCCACGAACTGACCGTAGAGGACGCCGGGCGCGGCCCGGTTCATCGCGTAGGCAGATAAGGCACGAGTCCGGTCGTTGTATGTGACCGTGGTTGCGCCATGTATCGTAACGTCTGTGACTTGGAACGGGCCCATGTTACTTCCTATTGAGTCCGAGGAGTTCAACTTCCTCGTCGGTGAGTTTGGCGAGTGCTTGTTCACGACGCATCTGCTTCGTCTTGATGAGATCAAGTCCGATCGCCAGAGCCATCGGCGCTACCCGTTCGAGCAGATAGACTTCATCGTCCGCAAACCAAACAGCTTTACGCTGCTCGACATTACCGGGGCCACCGTAGAAGCCCCGGCCTGTTGCTGCTGTGCGTGCTGCTTGTTCGGTCCGGAAGACGCCTATGAAGGCTCCGTTGAGGCCGCGATCATCATCGCATTTGAAAGCAGCCCATATGTCGATGATCTTGCCGGTCATGCTCGAATGATCCCAAACGATCGCGCCTCATCGGCGTATTCAGCGATCGTCTTCTTGGCCTTGAAGTGGGCGTCGCGCTCCACCTTGAGGCCGAAACGACCACGCACGGTCCGCAGTTCGTCGAGGCTGACGTAGCCGAGTTCCGGGGTGCCATGGCCGAGATCACACAGGCCGAACAGCGTGTCGCCGTCGTCCGCAATCTCAGTGATGAGCCACGTCGCGCCGCCGCCGGGCATGAAGAACTTCACCACCGGCTCGAAGCTGGAGCCGTCGCCGGTCTGAGCCGCTTTCGCGCCGTTGCTCTTGAGCTTGGTCATCTGGTTGGCGAGGATGAGTTTCTGGGCCATCAGTATACTTCCTCCATCGGGATGTAGATTGCCGGATTGGCAGTCTCATCAGCCTGAAACATACGACCAGCTTCGAAAGCGGAGGTCATGAGGAGTATCAGGGAGTCACTGGCCTGACCGAGTATTCCGTCAATGGGTTCGACCATATCAGGGCGATTTAGACGCACCCATTTACGGATAGCTTCGACGTTGCGTGGCATGTTTTTGTCTCCTGTGTTGTTGCTGTGCGAATCAGATAGGATAATTCTTCCTACTCGTCAACAGACTTTTCGCCCCATTTTTCACGATGACTTGCTACGGCATTGCCGTAGGTCTTCTGCGATTTGCGGAGCAGAAGGTAACCCAGCGATGCTACAAGGAATCCGAATCCAATCAGCATGACAACACGCTCTACCACAAGCTTGTCGGCCGGAAACGTAAAGTAGCTGAGGGTAGGTAGTCCCACCATGATAGCACCGAACAGAATGCACATCGTTGCCATGGCTCTGGACCCGGTGCCAGCTTCATTCAAGGTCCGCTTGTCGCTCGTGTAGCGGATGGTCCCGAACCAACCTTGAGAAAAAGCCATCCGCGTCTCAGGGGTATCCGGGAACACACCTTCTTCGACAAGCCGCCAGAACTCAGCCTTCAAAGCGGCTTGGTTCTGACGATTCACTTGTTCCTGCATCTTTTCGAACCAGTTAGCCATTGACCAGATACTCCATGCAGCGTTCGTGGAACCGCATTTCGTCGCGGATCACAGCCGTGGGTGTCTCGTCCCACTTGAGCGTTTCGGTCCGTGCCCACCACTCCTCAGGTGTGGTCACGAAACCGGCGGCGCGGGCTTCTTCGGCCGACTCGAAGCCCATCCGATGCGGTTCGTTAAGAGCCGTCATCATGAACTCTGTGAGGATCGTCCGAAGGCTGCTGGCCCGCTCACTATGGTAGCTGAGCAGTGCCGACTTGGGCGAAGCGATGTCGAGATGCGCCGGGCGCGGGATAGGCTTCATATCAGGACTCCATTTCTTCCGGGAGATCATCCATCACCGCAGCATGGTCAGGATAATCAGCACCATCCGGAAGTTCGATAACCACCGGTTCGAGGTCGGTAAGTTCATCGAGACTTTCCTGCAAGCTGTCGATCCATGCCCGTGCTGCTTCGCCTCGGTCACCTTCCTGCCAGCGCTCCGACTTGTAATCGAACTCACCTTCACGCTCCGAGATGATGTCTTCGACGAATCCATAGGCTTCCTGCACCAACTCGTTGTAGCGAGTATGTGCTGCGTTGATCGCCTCGACCGCATTTTCGATAGCCCGGCACTCAGCATCCACCTCTTCTTCGAGATGGTTCTTGGCCTCGATAAGCTGATCGCGAAGATAGTCCCGGCGGTTTTGTTCGGAACGGGTAAGTTTGAATGCCATGTGCCTGTCTCCTGTGTTGTTGATCAGTTGCGAATAGGATGATTCTTCCTACTCGTCAACTGAAAAGATTCAGACCTTCGAGCGCCAACTTGCAGCGGCTCTTGTGGCCGAACACATAGGAACAGGTGTCGATCGGGAGCGTCTTGATCATGTGCCCATCCCGGATCGGGTAGGTCGGATCGTGGACAATTCCATTTGTCAGGCCAAGGCCGTTAGCAATAGCGGTGCGACTGATCATCTGCATATGGGTGCAACCCAGAACGATGCAGGTTCCAAAGCCTTGTGCTTCACCATACCACTCCAAGAAATGCTTCTCGAATCCGAGACGATCTTTCTCAGAGCGTCGGAGTGCTTTTCCGATGAACTGGGTGCCGGCGTGGTTGGCCTGAGCCATTGCCTTGCCCGGCATGTAGTCAGGCACGTCAGTCCGCATCAGGACGTAGAGGATCAGCGGATCGTCAGTCATTGTTGAGTTCCTTGATATATTCTGCCGTCTTCCAGTTCGAGTGACTTACCCGCGACCGAGCGCTGCGTCCGTTCTGGCGCGTTATGCCACCATAGTAGATATGTGACACGTCAGGCACTTCCGGTGCCGGGAGCGTCTTCAAGACCTGCTTGCGGCCAATCTTCGACAAATAGATGCTGACATGGAAGCTCACCTGATCCCACGGATTATCCAGCTTCCACTCCAGCGGGTCGATACGGTCGAGGATCGAGTTTCCGACGTAAGCTCCGTCGCCCGGATTCCAGTGCTGGAGATACATGGGCAGGTCCTCGATTTCGACGCCGGCCATCCACGCAAGGTCGGCCGGGCAGCCGGGCGTGATGGCAAGCTGCCACGATGCCTTGGCACCAGTCAGGTAGCAACGATGATAGTAAGGCTGCCGATTGTGGCCCTGATCGAAAGTGATGATCGGCTCCCCGGTAGTCCGAGAGTATTGGTAGCTCTCCAATTTCCGGTTGAGATCGTTGGTCACCGCAAAATCATAGCGCTCGCGCTTCTTGTCATCGGGATCGCTGTCTTTGTAGGTCTGTGTAAACCGACCCCACCGGTGCCGGACTTTTTGCACCCGGTCATGATGGGCATAAGCCAGAAGCAAGTCGATACGTTCGGTAACCCGGTCGGTGAACCACTTGAGAACCTTGGCTCGGTCAGCCAGAAATTCGTCATCGGCTTCCCGTTGGATGGCGCGGGCAAAGTTGACGCGGGCGATGAACTTTCGGTCGGCATCGATCTGCTCACGAGTTCCGAAAAGCGTCCCGTCCACCCGTTCCAGTCCGTAAGTCCGTGCCTTCGTGTCGAAGTGCGACAACGGGGTTTCTCCGTAAAACAGGTGTCCCTTCGTCGTCGCCTTATGCACCTGACCTTCCACAGGGACGACTTCTCCACCACCGGTCCGGTTGGGCTTGGGTGCTGTGAAACCGTCCCCGGCTGCGATGAACAGTTGCGAACCATCTTGGCTGCCAATCTGGTTCAGAACTTCGGAAGGCACACGTTCTCCGTAGCGCTCTTCCATCCAGCGATTAGCGCCGTAACGCGAATCGTGATCTTCCCAGCGCTTTCCGATAGCCCGCTCGTCGAGCGCGTCGGTCATGACATCGGCCGGTGTGAGTGGAGCAAGCTGGAGCGGCTGGTAACCAACCACCGGAAGATTCGATCCGGCAGCCCGAGCGATGAGTGTGTTCTGATCTGTCAGGCGGATCATCTCATTGGTGTAGGAGAGTTCCTTTTGCGGGATCGGGTTGCGCCAGTATTTCTCGACGATCAGGTCGAACATCAGCGTGGTCCAGACGATCTCCCCCATACCAAGATTGGCAACCTTCTCCAGAACGAAGTGGGTCGGCTGACGCGGAACCAAGCCCTGTTCTTGTGCCGCCCGGTATTTGTCGTGATAGGGATTGCCTTTCTCATCGTATTTGATCGCAAGAAGCTGGTAAGGAAACCAGTTGCGCTCGGCACGATTAGCCATATCCCGGTCAGGGCGACGCGACATATAGCGGCCGAGCGGATGGGCGTATTCCTCGATGTCGGTCAGCATGATCATGTTGCCGCCGTTGCGGATCGAGAACGCGAAGTAGCTGTGAAGTTCGTCGGGGTCGCGAATCAGATTGAGTGCAATCCCCGCCGGCATCGAACAAGCATGTTCGATCAGCGAGTTGACGTTCCAGTATCCGAACACCTCGCGATTGTAGACAGGCTTGACTTCGGCCGGATCAACTTCACCTTGCAGGAAGTGATCGGAACGCAGACGGTTGATCGACTTTAGCGCGTCGCGGCGGATGTAGGCGAGATTGGCCCGGTTTTCGATGAACTCAGCGATCCGGTCGGCTTCGACGTTGTAGCTGAGCAGAGCCTTCCGAACCTGATCGGTGAACTCATCAGCCACGCTCGTGATGGCCGGGTCGCGGATGAGCTTCTTGAACTCCCGCACCTTGTCCATGTAGTCGAAAATCTTGTCGGGGTCGGTATCGAACTCGTGGACCGAAACCTTGGCGTCCTTGAAGTAAGCCGTGGAATAGGCGTCAAGGAGCAAGTAGGTCGTGATGAAGGACGGATCATAGTCCATGGACTTGATCATGTCGTCAGTCATGCTTTGGATGTAATACGATCCCATCTTCCACGACTTAGCGTTCGGGTCGAGCCCGGTAAGTTCATACCAAAGCTCGACCGCCCGGTTGAAATGATCAGCAGTTGTGATCATCAGGCTTCTTCGCCGCGCCGATCGAACTCGTCGATCACACCATCCCACTCACCTTCATCGGTGATGGTGCCGAAGAGACCGTAGACGTTGGTCTCGGCTTCGTTGGCCTTGGCGAAATACGCCTCAGCCTTCTCGCGCTTCTCGGTAATGTAGGTCATCTTGCCGCCGCGATCGGTCTGGACATCAACGCGGTATTCAGTCTTGGGTTCAGTCATTAGTCTTTCTTCCTCTGCTGGTTTTCGAAAATTTTTTGGCGCTCGTCGAACTGAGCAGCCAATGTGCGGAAATGATCAGCCACAAACTGAGGTCCCCAGTAGGCTTCCATCTGGTATCCCACTTCCACCAAGATGACCGAAGGGTGGTCCAACGCTGTGGAGTAGGTAGCCCGTCGTGGGTCGTCCCACCATGCATTGGCCGGTAAAAGCGCGGTCGGAACCGGTGGTTTTCGACTGCTCAAGCGAACTGCTCCAGCAGAAACCCGTGGGCGTTGAAGAAGGTATCGATCTCGCGGACCATCTGCTCCGCCTTGGCAAAATCTGCGTTCGGGAAGCGGTCCGGGTTTTCGATGACAAACATCATCGACTCGCGATTCTGTCGCAGCATGGCCGGGTCAGCGTCGGACACGAAGTCCCAGCCGTATTCCTGTCCGATGAAGGTGTTCGTGATCTGAGCATTCAGCATATCTGTCTCCGTCTGTTACCGTTGCGAATCGTCTAGGATAATTCTTCCGGTTCGTCAAGCTCATTGCATGTCAGGCTCGTTCCACCGCATAAATGGAACGTCTACTCCATGAGTTCGTTCTATCTACGTGCAACCAGAAAGGAGTTTTATGTTTATCATCGAAATGGCTGTTGGTGCGTTGGCCGCTCGTGGTTTCTTCGCCCTCTTCGAATAAAAAAAAAGCCCGGCGGTTAAGCCGGGCCTTCTCTTGATTCAACACCGCCGTGTGTTGTCAGGTCTGCTTGCCGATGCTCTGCTCGACAGCCGGCCACACCTTGTCCGCGTTGGTCAGGGCGTAGACCGCATCGTCGTATCCGATCGACTGGTCCTGCTTGCCCATGCGGATGTCCTGTTCCTGATCCGAAGACAGGTTGCCGGACTGGCGCTGACGGCCGATCGAGCCTTCACGCAGGAGGGTCTTCGCCGTCGCCTCGTCGAGGTTGGGGAAGTTCTTGGAAGCCACAGCCTGATTGCTCTGCTGGTTCATCGTAAGTCTCCTTTGATTCGCACTGTTGATAGTGCGGGGAGAGAGCTAAGACGGTGCATCCATCCTGTCAATAGGTCATAGGAATACCAGACGGGCATCCGGGCCGGACAGCCGGGTCTCCACCGATTCCCGGAACCATTGCAGGTTCCTTTCTCGGACAGCATCGCTTTCGAAATGCTGCTCTCGCCGATACTGATCGGTCACGAAAATCAGGTCAAACCGGCTGCCCAGACGATCCCCCCGGCGAAACCACCTTGACCTTCTTGGGATTGACCTGCCGCCTTAGATAAGCGGCAGCCATTGCGTTGTGAGCGACACACAGGATTTTCATGCTACTTTGGCCTCCTTGAAAGGCATGGCGTCGTCGAGGATGAGCATGACTCCCGGTTCGATCGCGATCCATGCACGGGCACCGCACGCCAGTTGCGATCCGTCGTGGACAGCGCGGCTGGCTCCGTCCCATGTCACCTCTCGGGCGTAAATGGCCGTCGAGTTCGGGCCGTTTGGTTTGATCGTGTAGACCGGTCGGCGTCCGCCATCTTTCGCGTTCTGGGCAATGAATTGCCGGTTGACGTGAATGATGGCTCCCTTGGGGCCGGCCGAGATCAGTTTTGGCTCAACTTTCATACACCCTCGCTCATCAGTTCATAAAGCCGGGTCGCTCCCGCTTCGGTGAGAAACGCGGTCCCAAGATGCCACCGGACAAAGCCCTTCCACATCAGGAAGCAATACTCGCCGTAGTGTCTCTTATGGTCATACCTTGGGCTCCAAGCCATCTGGAGAAGACGACGTTCTCTCAGGGGTGACAGCCCGGTGACGTGCGTGTCCCAGCGATCGTAGGTGATCGGTTTCATGCGGCCTCCAAGATCATGGCGCGCATCTCAGCACCAGACATCGTGGTGTCGTTTGAGACATTGAAGTCGGCCGGGTTACGATTGAACATCCGTGCCATCCGCAGGAAATCTTCGTAACCCAGCTTGCCCAATTCGATCGTGTGATCGAAGCGGCCGGGCCGAATCAAGGCTGGATCGAGGCGTTCGTGGTGGTTGGTCGTAGCAATCACCACCAAGCCGTCCGGACACAGGATACCGTCAAGGACGTTCAAGAGCGCCGACAGGCTGATGGGGCTCTTCTCTTCGCTCTTGTTCTTCGACTTCTTGGTATCGCTCTTCTGGGCGTCCCGATTAACCTTAACCCCGGCGGCATCGATGTCCTCGATAGCCAGCAGAATTTTCGACCAGTCGCGGGTCCCGCTGAGGAGCTTGGTCAGTTGCTTATCGGCCTCCACCGAGCCCAAGTTGAGGTAATAGACCGACCGTTCAGTCTCAGTGGCGACGGCATGGATCAGGCTCGACTTACCACAGCCCGGTTCGCCGTGAAGCATGATGCCCATGTGGTGCGGAAGGCCAAGGCGGTGGTGTTCTTCCTTCTTGGATTCGAACTCCCGGATCGCTGCGACCACTCGCTCGCCGGCGTTATTCGCAGTGAACACGCTATCGATCCGACGGAGTGGGAGCTTTCCCATCTTCGACCAATAGTCGTCCGAGTTGATGTGGATCGGGACGTTCTCAAACCCGCCGATGTTGGTGCCCGCTGCTCGTGCGATCTCCTCAGCAAAGCGGTAGACGGTCTTTTTCGATCGCGTCAGGAACGTGACCACAGTGTGTTCCTTGAACTTGGTGGTGTTCGAGGATTCGTCAACATAGCGGTGGATCAACACCGGCCGGCCTTTGTAGATACCAAAGTGCGTGCCATACCCCGCCGTCAAACCACGGTGCTTGGCGACCTCGCGCCACTTCTCCTCATCAAAACCGGTCTCGGTCTGGAAGACGAAGTTGCGGCTGAAAGTGTCACGGATCACGCTGGATGTAATGAACCGCGAGATTGCCTCGTAATCTGGAGAATCCGAATTGTAGCGCATGTCGATGGTGGTGAGCTTCTTGATCACCGACCAGAGCTTGCCGGGGATCGACTTACCCCAAGTGATGATGCCCATGACAATACCGGCGACGATCGCGCCTTGGCTGAACTGGTTGGAGTTCAACTGCTCCTTGACGAAAGCCCAGAGGTTACCGTCCTGAGTGATGGAGAAGATGTCGTAGAGCATGGTTATCCCCAGCGCTTGGCAGCGAGAAATGGATCGGTCTCATCGTCGAAAAGCGTTCGTTCGATGTTCATCTTGCGAGCTTTCCGGATGCAATCTGTGGTCCCCGTCCCTCCGGGGAAGCCCAGCAGAAGTTCGGGTTTGAAATCTTCCAGCATGACACCGTTGCGGATACAGCCGGCTTGGATACCAATGGCGTCCCAGTCCGCCACGTAGCGGCGGTAGCTGATCTTGTTCTCTTCGGCCCAGTCCTTGACCATGGCGTCAAGACCAGTGGCGCAGCCTACCCCGATCTCCTGAATCCCGCCTTCATAGAGATGCAGGCGGTTCAGGCGCTCGTAAGTAAGCTTGGCCTTCTTGTAGGTCCGTCCACCGGTGACGCAGATGCGTTTTCCTCCCACGCGAAGAGATGCTGTTTTCCATATCTCGACGCGAAGGATGTCCGGTAGGATTCCATATTCAAGTTCGATCACCAGTCGTGCCCGTTCGTCGGATTCTTGGCACGAATGTCCAGTTCAGGGGCCATTCGGGTAAACCCGTTGAACCCATCCTGTGTGAGGACGACCGGCCCGTAAACGCCGCGTGCGACATAGATACCCAGCTTTGCGATCTTGCTTTGCCGGAACGCGCCATGGCAGGTGAGTTCACCATACTGAGAAGGTGACAGGATCACCGCGACAGCCACTTCGGATCGGCCGTTCTTCTTGTATTTTTCCAGTTCGGTGATAGCCATCAAGGTCCGTTGGTAAAGGCTCTTGGCTTCTTCCTTGGCCTTCTTTTCGTAGGTGCTGCGTTCCTTGATGAAGGCCCGCTCCTGCCCGGCGAGCCGCTGATGGAGATCATCGCGGGTTGCTGCGAGATCGTCCAGCATGTTGGCAGCCGCGTTTCGGAGTCCACCGGTCCGGAACCAGTTCCTCCACGCCGGGAGGCGTAGTTTCTCCGCCAGAAGTTTGGGCCCCATCAGCGACGGGTGTGGTGTGTCAGTCATTTGTAATCACCTCGAAGCGTTGGACTATCGATCCTTGGTAATCAACAAGCTCCACCATTTCCGACAGCGGCCGGCCGAACTTGATGGGCCCAGACTGAAACGTGATCCACGGCTGCCCGTTGAACTCACGAATGGAATGATCGGTCACGATGTAGAGATCGCCATTCTTGTAGTGGCGAACGATGCTACCAACCGGGAGGTCGGCTTGTGCTGTAAGCAGCCGCTGAGCAAGCATCTCAAGAGTGGGACGGGTCATCGGTTTCTCCGATCTCTGTTCTATTCACAATGGCGGCAATGTCAAGCCAAAATGGCGGTGATCGGTAAAGATCAGTGGATCGTCACCGGGTCGATCGCCACCGGCACGACGTGCCGGCTTCCTTCTTCACGCGGGACAGTCCACAGAATGTCACCGGTATGGACTTCAACCATGCACCCGCAAGCCATCTCGATCATGCATCCTGATTCCATCCACTCGACCTTGCTGGGACGCATATCGTCCGGAAGGTCTGGAAAAATCTTGTCGGAGCTATGCTCGTCAACGATTTCGTCGGGTGTCAGGAACTCTTCGGTGTAGGCCATACAGGCTCCTCTCTGCTAGTGTCAGCAGTCAGACGGCACTTACCATCGCATCCGCCGAAATCCACCATGCGGCATTCAAATTCGCAGATGGGTTCGAGAGGAGCGGCGGCGAGTGGAGTTTGTTTCCGCCCGAAAATCGGCTTGAGCCGGGCGGTTGCCGGTTGATCAGGACTGGCCGGTGGTGGCGTCGGTGGTGGTAATCTTCGCGATCCCATCCGGCCTTTCGGGTCATAATCTCTCGGGATGTAAGTCATCAGGCCGGCTCGGGTGTGAGGTCTTCCAGCATCTTGATGGTTTCGAGGATCGCCGCAATCTCACGATCGCGCTGCTCGCACTCGGCAGTCAGAGCGATCGTGATGCGGGCTTCGAACCGCTTGCGGATCATGTTGTTCTTGGTGGACCGTGCGATCTCCTGCTCCCGGAGGATTCGGATCGCGGTGTTCCGCAGTTGCTCGTTCAAGGCGTATCTCCTAGCTGATTCGTTCAGCGACATTTTGGCTATACGCCGTCGTGCGAGAATGTCAATCGTGGAGTTTGTATTCCCAACGTCCGTTGGTCTTACGACGCCACACCGGCTCGAAGAACGTCAGAGCAGAATAGCCCGGCGAGTGAGGCACCCGCACGGGGTGCCACGCCCACCACAATTCCCAGTCGTTTCCGAGGCGGGTGTTTTCCCACGGGTTCATCTCAGCATCCCATTGACCCATCAGTTCTCCTCGCTCTGTTCGCGGTGAATCTGATTTTGTCGGGCCCGGTCGGCGCGGGCATATTCCATCCGCCGACTGGTTTCCTTCCGCATTCGTTCAACACCGGCTCGAATCAGGGGATGGGTGTCGTTGAACCAGTCGCAGCGATCCGCTTCGGGGTCGCTCGGGATGCCCCGCCGGCCGATCATGAAGGCGTTGTAGCACAGGTCCATGACGCTGATCTCACCAGAGCGACCAACACCCGTCTTGGGGCTGAACACCGGCTCGACAGCCTCGTAGGTGAGCAAGGTATCCACCCAGATGTCGGAAAGGTCCGCTGCGATCTGGTTGAGTTCACCAGTCAAGGCTTCGGAACGCTGCTGGTCGCATTGATCGGCCGCTGCCTTGATCCGGTTGATCAGAGCGCCGAGACGGCCCGCTGCGCTGTCTTCGTCCTTCATGCCCCATACCCCTTTACCACGGTCGCGGTGATCAGCCAGCGGGTCGCCGATCGGCCGTCGCGCTTGGCTTCGACGTTCTCGAACCGATAGTCGCTGAGTGGATTGCCTTTGAGCATGTAGACGAGGCGCTGGTGGTCAGCTTCTGCCTTGACGTGGAGCGTGATGTCGAATGCGGGCCGCTCCTTGTAAAAGGCCAGCTTCATGTCGATCGACGCGGCGTCCGGTGAAGCTATCAGCAGGATAGAAGTCCGCAGATTGCAGATGCGTTCCAGAGCCTGCTCGAAGCTGGGCATCTCGTTCACGACGGTAAGGTTGGGTTTGGTAGCCATGGTGTGTCTGTCTCCTGTTGCTGTTGTTAGATGCCGAGCCGTTCATGAGCGTAACCAGCAGTGTGGTATTCACTCGGCGAGGCGGTTGTGATGTAGCGTTCGTTCCACGGCTCGTCGCCATCATAGGCGAGATCGACCGGGGCGTTGTTGCGTTTGGCGAGGCGACCGGCGGCACCACGGGCGGCGCTATCCGAAGCGTAATCTCGGTAGAGATTGACGGTCGGCATGACATTCTCGTCATAGCACTGAAACTCGTAGCGTGTGGTTCGTCTCGTCATCGGCTGTCTCCTGATTCGTTGTCGATGAAAGACGAATAGGACGATTCTTCCGGTTCGTCAACTACAATTTTTCGAGATCGTATTCGTTCACCGACTTGTCAGGAAGAGATTGGTCCCAACAAAAATACATACAGCCTCGGCAAAAGGCGATCCCAGCGTGGGTGGTGTTCTGATGACGCCATAGACACCTCACACACCCGCCGTGGAAAATAGCAGGCTTCCCTTCCGCCTCTGCAACAGCGATCGCCAAAGCCGACTTGGGTGGGATGGTGTGGTTATCGTCAATCCCCGGCTGGTGTTTCGCCCTCTTGGTCACAAGGAACATGAGAACGAAAAGACCCGTCAGTGTGACGTAAGGCAGGTATTGCTCGATCATTCAACACCCAGCACGAAGCCGATCGCGTTCAGGGCGAGGAAGCCGCCGAGTATTGCGATCAGGAATATCACCGTCCGGATCAGCTTGTTAATCCCACCACTGTTCCAGCAGACCCCGGCAAAAACAAGCGCAATAGTCGAGATGATCAGATAGATTTCGAGCAGGTTCATGCTTTCTTTCCCCATTGCTTACGACCGGTTCGTTCCGGCTCGGTTGGTTGTGCTTTACGGACGCCGGGGTTCAGTAACCGTTCCCGTTGATCCTTGATGATAGCTTCGAGAGCATCGAGCCGATAAATTTCGTCAACCGGGACCCGGAAAAGAAATTCCTCCACATCGATCTGCTCATACATTCGCTCAACACGGGCTTGGACAGCCGGCGGACGCAGCGCAGGGGGTGGGGTGGGAGCCGGACGAGGCGTCTCGCCCGGCTCCTCTGGTTCGTCCATCTCCATCGAGTCGATCCCACGGATCGGGCCGCGCATGAGATGATTGAGGCGGTCCATTAGCGCCTGCTTGCTGGTGTCCACGAAGACCGTCTGGTAGTTCGGATCGATCTTCTTGGCGTCAGCTTGCAGATGCACGTATTGCGGACCGGATGGTGTCTGGCACAGGTAGAACTTGAGCCCCTTCTGTTCGTCGCTCATTCGGGATTCACCCGCAGCCGGGTGTCCTCTTCACCAAGGTATCTGAAATCCTCGATGGACAGATCACCCACCAGATCGACCGGAGTGTTTACTTCATCAACCAGATAGCTCAGGAGAACGTCCCGCGTCTTGTTTGCGGTGTCTCCTGAAATCCACTTGAAGATATAGCCCATCTTGCGACCGGAACGGTAGCAAGCACCAACCGGCTCGCCGTCGAGATAAAGGGCTGAAAGACCCACCATCTCGTCGGTGCAAAGCCAGTTGAAAATGGGATATTCCTTGAGGCGAGAAAGCAGTTCCTCAGGGTAGCTGTGGATTTCATTGATCGAAAGATCGCTGCACATCTCAGGGATCGGGGCCGAGAAATCCCACGGAGCCGCTGCTTCCGGGCGTTCGACCCGGCGGATTGCGTCGATGAGTTTCATCAGACAAGCTCCTCCGGGTTCTCAGCTTCACGCTGGAGAACCTGACGCATTTCAGCGGCGCGGCGAAGGTCTTCGATGATACGATCCATCGTGCCGCAGTCAGCATCGCGGAGCGTGGCTCCCAGACCGATCGCAGATTCGATCTCGCTGTCCGGGTTTTCGGCCCGGAGCATGTCAAACATCATCGCTTCGATCTCGAAGGCGCGGTCGCTGTTGCTGACCTTGAGGCCCACTTCCTTGGCAGCCGCTTCCATGCCATCCATCATGTCGGACAGGGTGATGAGGCGGTCCTTGCTCTTCTCGTAGGTGCCGGCCGGTGCCATGTCGCAAGCGTAGCGGAAATCGCTGTAGTCGTTCGCCAGTTCGCGGTTTCTGATAGTCATGATCTGTCTCCTCGATTCGTTGTTGATGTGAATCCGATAGGACAAATCTTCCTACTCGTCAATCGAATAATTCACCGGGTAACTGTTTCGGATTCGCCATAGCTCTGTAGCCTGACAGCAGTGACCACGCTGACCGAACCGATCACATAAGCCTGTGGCTTCGACCAGAACCTTGAGAAGACTGGGATTTTCTTGAATATACTCATCCCATAGGCGGCTATAGAGGTCATGACATTCCCTGATGTTAATCGGGCGCTTTCCCCGTGCTTCCTTGATGGACAGCCCGGTGGAGCCGCAAGAGAAGACCTTGGCGGCTTGGTAGATTTCCTCGATCGATCGGTTGTCCCGCCCCTTGATGCGCGCATAGTAGGCCGAGAATCGTTTGTCGCCGGCCGACGAGCATTCGAGAAACGGGGCTTGCCCGTGGTAGACAGGCATGATCAGGTGATCCCGAAGACCAGACGGACAGCCGATCGTTCTTCTTCGGTCATCCCTTCGAGTCGGGAAGAGATAGCCTCGGTCGCTAGACGACGAAGACGTTCTTGTGTCTCGGTCCGCTTTCTCAGGCGCGGGACGAAATCCACGTCTTCCACCATCTGTTCCAGAACCGGGGCGACTTCGTTGTAGTTGAACTCGCCCCGCTTGACTTTCAGGAGATAGCCGGCATCCGGCCGGGGGAACGTGATGTGCCCGGTCAGAAGCAATTCCTTGGCCTGCCCAGCGACGCGGATAGCGTGGCTGATCGCCTTCCAGTCGATGCCTTGGTTGTCCATGGCAGCGCGAGCGCGTTCGCCGTAGTTTTCGTAGACCTTCGAGTAGATGTCGAGAGCGTTCTTGATCGAGTTGGTGAAGGGCACCTTGCGATCCACCACGTCGAGGTGGAGTAATTCCTTACCTGCTTGGCTCGGAATGTTGACGATCTCGGAGAACTCGTGGGTGCCGCAGAAGACCGCAAGCTGCGTGGAAAGCTCGCCCAGCTTCGCAGTAGTCCCGTATTCACGGACCGCGTGATCCAACAAGACCACCAGATCGCGGCACGCCGCCATCCGGGAGCCTTTGATGCCATACTTGGCAGCCTGACGCTGGCAGTAGCCGACAAAGCCCTTGCACTGCTTGTTGAGCAGCAGGTGCTTGTTCTCCCGGATCAGTTCCCAATCAGGGTCCATTTCCACGATCGCCCAGTCAGGCGCGAACAGAAGCTCGGTTCCGACGGTATCCCCGCTGGTGACCATCTTGAGGAACTTCTGGAGCGGGAACGACTGATCGTCCACATCATCCTTCGTGTTCTTCGTGGTGTTGTCACCGGTTCCCTTGTCGATCACGTTGGGAACGCGCTGGAGCAGGATGTCACGGCCGGCGGGCAGGAATACACCCTTGTAGTCCAGATCGGACGTGGGCGTGCTGGTGCCGTAGAGGTGTGATCCGTGTTGGATGCGGAGGAGTGTCTTAGCGGGTTGCATCAGCGAATTGGTTCCTTGTATTGGGCGACAGTCACCTTGAGAACGCCACCGTCGTTGTCATAGACAAAGAAAGTGGCCGAATCGGAGTCCACCTTAACCTCGCTGGTGTCTGTGATCGCGGCGCGTTGTGCTGTCTTGTTGCGGAAAGCCCTAGCGAGGCTGCTGGGTGTCACGCTCATGCTACTTCCCGCAGGTCCGGGACCTTCTTCATGCGCCGGGTCGGCCACTGGTTGAAGGGCTTGCCCAGCTTCGAGCGGTTCACGATCTGCTGGGTCTTCCACGCCTGAACTTCGCCGTCCGGCTTGGTGACCACCAGCGTCGAGTAACCCCAGACGTGGTTGCCGTGGAGCTTGGCTTTCTTGACCTCGCCGATCTTCTTGACCAGCTTGACGACGAAAGCGTCGTAGTCAGCGGCAGCCCATTCCATATACTGTTCGATGAAGCGAACGACCTTCTCCTCGTCGATCACCACGAATTTGGGTTCGTCAAAACGATAACTGGGACGGTGGTCCGGGTGTGTTTTGGTGACCGCGTGAAAGTCGTTGTAGCGCGAGCGCTTGGCTGCATACACCATCCCATAATCCGAGGACTTCGGATAAGGAGCAGCCTTGTTGATGTCACCACCAGCCTCGTCCAGATCGGAGCGGATGCGTTCAATCATCTGCTCGGCTGTTTCCTTGGCGCGTGCGATGGCATCTTTCTTGAGCGGCAAGACAGCTTTTTCGATGGGGTTCATGATCGTGTCTCCTCGATTCGTTGTTGATGTGATTCGATTAGGACAAATCTTCCGGTTCGTCAAGCGTCTTAATCCGTCGCCCAGTCATCGAACCGATCGCAGGCCGCTTGTGCCGTTTCCCAGATTTCCTTGTCGAGACCATCGAGCGTTTCTTGCAGGAAGGGGCAATCAGGACCGCCGGGGCCCGCTTCCGCCTGCATCTCGTCGAACATCGCCTGTGCGTTCTGGATGTGAATCTCGTATCCGGGGTGTCCATGCTCCGTCATGAAGCGCAGAGCTTGAGCAGTCGCCGGACAGGTGTAGGGATCGGCCGGCTTACGGAGACGATTGATGTTGCAGATCATGTTCATCTCCTTACAGAAGCCAGAAGTGCCAGACGGCGGCGCTGCCCCACGCGATCGTGAAGAAGACGAAGTAGGCGACCAGAGCAGCGATGCCACGGTAATAGGCCGGCCGGCCTTTATCGTCGGGCTCCTGCGTGGTGCCGAAGCTGGCTTTGAGCAGACCCACGATCAGAAAAATACCGATCGAAGTTCGTTTGGTGATCATCTCGAAACCGGCAGGAACAGCGAACCACTCCCACAACTCCCGCAGGACGAAGCCGCCATAAAGAATGCTGAGGAATCCGAGGGACCAGAAGATCGCCCACATGATGATCTTGCCGAAGAGCCCGGCGACGAGCGTGGTGGTGTCGTAATCGAGCTTCTTCATGTAGCGTCTCCATCGCGGAAGCCGAGAAGGCCACGCTCGAAGAAAACGCTGGTAACGTAGTCTTCCGGCGTGACGCCTTCGAGGAAAAGTTCGTAGGCCAGATCGAGGGAAAAGCCGTCAGTTTCCTGATCGCCGTCGAGGCCGCGCTGTTCGGTGGTCACACCGGCATCGATCAGCAAGCTCTCGGCTCGCTCAGTCCACTCGCCGTAAGCGCGCTCGTCCGGTGTCTCGCCACCCATTTCGTAATCGTGTGTGCGGCGAGCAAGCTCGGCGTCGGTGTGATCATTCTCAAACATAGGTTGCCTCCGATTCGTTGTTGATGCGAATCGGATAGGACAAATCTTCCTAGTCGTCAAACGCTATTTTAACTTGGCGAGAAGGTTTTCCAACCAGTCCGCCAGTTGATCGTAAGTCGAGGTTCCCATACGGGTCCCCAACGGCTCACCCTTGTCGAACAAGATCATGGTGGGCGTCTGGCGGACTTGGTAGGTGCGCGTGATGTTCGGGTTCTTCTCCACGTCGATGTCCACGAGAAGAACTTCCTCATAGTCGTCAGCAAGCTGATCCAGCAGCGGATCGAGCAGCGCGGAAGGGCCGCAGAAGGAAGCCTTGAAGACCAGCATGACCGGTCCCTTGGTTTCCTTCAACGCCTGTTCGAAAGTGTTGTCGTCGATCTTCATATCAGCGCGGCGAGAAGTTGCTGGGCATACGGCAAGCGCCACGCGATTCCTTGATCGCAGCGGACGGCTTCGCTTTCGGCTGACCCGGCGTGTAGGGCTTGGTCACTTCCACGAAGGCCGCATCGACGAAGTAGCCTTCCGGCATCTTCTTTTCCTTCGGGTCCCATTTGGGATCGATACTGACCTGAATCGCCCCGTAGAGGGGGACATGGACAATCGTCACCGTCCCGGTCAAGCCATGGATGAGCGACTTGCATTCGTCTCCCAGCTTGATGTGAAGGTCCTCAGGGACTTCATCAGCCCGGTGCCGCTCGGGTGCGGATTCGACCAGTTCGAGCCTGTTGCCGTCAAGGGTATAGAAATCCCCCGGCTTGTTGCCTTCGGGCGGAAGCTCCAATGCGAACCGGTCGCAGCCGGTCATGTGATAGAAACGAGCAGTCAGGATACCTTCGAGGCCGTTGATCTTGTCACGAACCTTGTCGCCGAGACGGAAGGGCCACGTCAGTGAGCCCGGCTGCTGGATGGTCGGCTTGTCGCTGTTCTTCGCCATTTGTGTATCTCCTCAGAGTTGATCTTGCAGTTCGATGAGTTCTTCCGGGACTTCGTAGGCGTCCCACGCTCGGTTCACATTCCCCACGCTGTCAGTTTCGTCAAGTGCAAAAGACATCCCGTTGGTGAATCCGGCCCGGAAAGCGTGTTCACCCACACCCACCAAGAGATCGGACAGGCGGCCGCTGTTGATGAACATATCCCGATCACCGGCTGGGATGATTGCGAGTCCATCCAGCGGAATAGCAACCGTATTCCGGCCGTCGATGTGAGTGATCATATGGCCGGGGTATCCAGCCTCTTCCAGAGCGGACGCGATGTATTCCCAAGCCGCTGGTGGGATCGGTAGGTAGGCGATTGTGTCCGTCATTTGTTGCGTTCCTTTTTCCACAAGGCGAAGGCATACTCCTTAGCTTGTTGGTGCATTTCTTCGAGCGCTGTGATGCGAAGCTCCTGTTCGCGTTGAAATAGGGGAGGAAGCCGCAGGAGAATGCCCCGCTCGATCCTGATCTGGTTGGCGATTTTATCTGCCTGTGAGCGCACTGAGTGTGGTCCTTCCCGGAGGGGACCAAAGTCATCGGTAGGCTCCAAGAACTCCGGCCGATCCATCAGCGATACCTTTCAGAAAAGACCCGGCGGGATTCATGGAGTTTGCGACGAGTTTCGCGAAGTTCGTTTCTGATACGTTCATCGCTCCTACCACGTAACTCACGGGCCATTCGTTGAGCGGATCGGAAATCTTTCCGGGAGACCTGAATGGCCCGATCGTCGAGCATGAGCAGAGCAATCGGCTGGGGATCACCGAACTGTTGGAGCATCAAGCCATCGTCGAAACCCATGTCGTTGTAGATGAGATATTCAACGAGTAGATGAAAATCACCGTCCAGTGAAGTCTCCTCAGGAAGCGGAGCCGGGTCATGCATCCAGAAGGGCTGCCCGGTCTCTCGTGCCTTGTGCCAATCAGGGTTCAGCCAGAAGGCGCTCGGGTGCTTCTTGAATGCCGCCAGACGCTCCCGCTCCTCGTCCCAGTCCTCTGTCTTGAGACTGGGGACAGGCTCGGGTTTCGGTTCCGGCTTCGGCGGCTTGCGTTCGTTGTAGAACCATATCACAGCTTCCCCAACGCCTTCGTTGCTCGCCCAGCAGCCCGGCTGCTTCTTCCCATGATAGTCATAAGCAGCATATTTGTAATCGATCGACCAGTGGGTGTAGCTGCTCCCTCCTCTAAACTGCTTCCGGATTTCACGGTCGAGTCCGGCCGGCCCGCCTGTTGCGAGCGCCGCACGAATCTCATATCGCGACATCCTACCGCTCGCTTTCAGATCGAGTTCGGTGTTACGCATCCGGAAGATGTCACCAAGCGTCGGCTGGCCGTTTCGGCGACGGTCCGGTGAGGTGACCCGGAGCGTCCAGATTCCTTCGGCGATCACATAAGCGGACAGAAGCGCAATCAAGCTGTAGATGACCATAACCATTGTCGTCATACGTAAAGCCGATCGTAATCCGACTTACGCCACCAAGCGTTCGGGTCTTCGAACTCAGCGATCTTAGCCAGAAGAATTTCTTCCGGGATGCGGTGCGCGTGTGGGCGGATGCGGTTGCAGGTTAGCAGGAAGTCGGGCTTGCGCTCAACGATGATCAGCTTGATCTCCTGACGCAGACGACCAGCCATATAGATGAATGGCTGCACAGCCTCGTAAGCAAGGCCGGTATCGGTCACAGCCCAGTCATGGATCGGCCAGCTTTCCATAGCGCTGAGCATGGTCTGGGTGATGACCCGTGAACGCACTTCGCGATCGATCGTGCTGTCATGATAGGCGCGGCGGCTGCCCCATAAGGCTTCGCGAAACCGGTCCCGTTCGAGACGCAGTGTATCAGGGCTCAGATTCTTGTCAGCCCAAGTCGATTTTCCGGCACCGGGACAGCCGATCGTGATGATGAGCATTAGTCGATGTCCTCTTCGAGGGCGAGAGTGATGGGATCGTTAGGCCCCGCGAGCGCGGCGACACCAGCACGCTGGATAAGGTTCTGGAAGTAGCCGTGGATTTCGACCTTGGCGCGCTCCATCTCGTTTTCCATGTGATCCCCGAACTGGTCCACAACGAAAGGTGCCGACGAATTGATCTTGGCCTTGGCGGTCCGCGCCTTTGCCATCAAGCCGTCCATCTTCTTCTGCGACAAGCCGCAGGATTGCAGCGCCGTTTCCAATTCATCAAGAGCCGTCAGGGCTTCATCGAAGTCCTTCTGGAACTCCTTGCCAAACTGGTCGGCCCGGCTTTTGGGATTCGGCAGCATCGGTAGACGACCCACACCGGTGATCCATTCCAGAGTGCAAGGCACACCGCTGCCGTTGAGGGATGATACGAAAGTCGCCCACTGCGCTTCCGAGAGCGCCACCTGAATCAGTTGCTCGCGCTCGTAGTGCCAGTCCCGCGACAGGTCGCGGTTCAACTCGCTCGCCTTGATAGTGATGGTGATGAATCCATCGTGGCTGAAATCCGACCCGTAGAGGTTGGTGCGGCCGTTCACCCGGCTGGCGCTGATCTGGCCGAACGCTGGGTGAGTGGTCACAGTGCCTCGATCATCTTCTGGACGAACACTTCATAGGCGTCACGGTCGTAGTCGATGACTTCAATGAAGTCCTCATCGGACTCGTCTTCATCGATCGTGCCGGGGATGCAGTGGTGCTGGATAAGCACGCCGGAGAGAACGCTTTCCCACCCCGAATTACCGAACGGCCTCTTGCCGGAAAAGCTTTCACCTTCCTCCCACAGCGCGGAAAGCTGTGCCTTGAAGTAAGCGCGGATCGTCATCATCGATCCGGAATCTCCGTCGTAGAACTTGAGATCGAGCGCGTCAGCGGGTTGCAGTGCCATCATGAGTTTTCCCTAGTTGAGGAGCCAGTCGAAGCATTGATATGACCAGAACATAGGCCATCCCAGTGCCTTGAAAATGGAAACAAACCCGGTCACGTCGTTCCCGTTTGGAGCTATTACAGGTTGAGCGGCACAGGTGAATCCAAAAGTCAGGATTGCGATCCAGATATAAGCCTTCACCTTGGACTTGAAGGACATTCCCTTGTAGCTGAACTGGAGGTCGTAACGCCACCAGTTGATGATGTCACGAAGCATCGTCCATTACCTCCCATGTCCAATACATCGGCCAAGCTACACCGGCGGCGGTTGCTTTTGCAGCCGTCGTGAAGCTGTCACGTTCTTCCTTTGGGGCTTCATCCGAAGAACTACTCCAGTGCCTCATATCCATGACCGGATAGTTGGTCGCACAATGCCCGAAGGTGTAGAGCCCGATCACCGGGTAGAGCCACCAGAGATAGGCTCGCTTCTCCCACAGGTCTCGGCGGCTGTAGAAGCGCTGGTGAGAGCGCTCATCACCGATGGTTGGGGTTCCGATCACCCAGTTCAGGATGTCACGCAGAAGCATGTTCCATTCCCTCCCACGACCAATAAAGCGGCCACAGAACCCCGGCAAAAAGGCTCTTGATTCCTGTCATAACCCTGTCTTCCTCCTTGGGAATCCCGGCTTGGATGTCCGCATCAGTCTGCCACGCGTCGTAGACGGGGTAGTTGGCGGCGGAATGTCCGAAGGTGAACAAAGCGATGGCAGGGTAGAACCACCATAGGTGAACTACCCGGAACGGGATACGTGAGGGTTCACCACTCAACCAGTTCGTAATGTCACGCAGCAACATATGAAACATCATCCACTTCGACAGCGGTCCGGATGAGCTTGATGCCCATCTCATTGGCCGGGCCATATCCTTCGATGAACTCCTTGGGGTTGAACTCCAGATCGATCACTCCCCGAGCTTGGAGTTGCCCGATGTGTTCGATGTGGTCCTCAAGGTCGAAGAACGGGTAGAAGTATCCACGGAACTCTTCCATGAACTCCTCAGTGAACTTCGACTCATCGATCTCGATGTCGATCGTGTGAACCACGGTAACACTGGCGGTGCGCTTTACCATTCGTCTGTCTCCTCTTTTGCGTAGCCCGCAGGCTCGATGTAGACTGACTCCTCAGCGATCTCGATGTCATCGTAGACCAGCTTGATAGTCAGTTTGTTCTCATTGCCCCAGCGCCATGCTGTGAACCCCGCTGTGATCTTGAGGTTTTCCACCAGATCGTTGATCGTCAGTGGTTTGTCACGATCAATCATGTAGGTAGCGCTCCCCTTTCAAGACTTCGGCGACGTGTTCGGTAAACGCCTTGGCATGGCGATACATCGAAAAGAAGATCGATGGAACAGGGTCCGAGTTTTCCACAGGTGGGTATCCCCAACCGGGACAGTTTTCATCCAGCCAGCCAATCCAGTAGGGACGAAGACGATACATCGTCTTGTGGAATATGTGCCCGCCCATCGTCCCATCAGGGACCAGAACCGAGTCGAACAGCAACTGCTCAGCAGTCGATCGGATGCCGGCGTGGAGAGAGGTGTAATTGTCAAAATAGAGTTCGGAAATACTGACAATGCAGGGAAAATTCCGCATGTCACCGTCTTCATCTCGGTAGAAAAAGTTGTTGCTCCGGCCGATCACCATCCCATGGGGTTTTTTAATGTAACTGCTCATGAAATCATACCCACGCTCTCAACAATCGCGTCCAACTGCTTGATCTCATAAGCATTGAACCCTCCCGCTGATTTACTGCACGTCATATCTTTTCCATCGATAAGCCAAGCGCAAGTCTGGTCCATGGTGTCCATAGCCATGCGCAGGCCGTGTTCGGATTTACCGCACAGCATAATGTAGAAGACTTTTCGGTCCATCTTCTTTAATTTTGAAGCTCTGGTGATAAGCTTCCAAATCAACCAAGCATTGAACCCGGTAGGCTTCATCAAACCTTTATCCATTACGAACGCCGAGAAGAATATCTTCTGGTGGGTCGAAAAGGATTGTATCTTCAACTTCAAAAGTTCAAGAGAAAATGGGTCAGTATAGTCAGTTGATCTTTTCATTCACTATCCCCAAACTCTTCTTCCAACCAACGCTCCAGACGGATTTCGGCCAGATAAGCGGCGGTCTTCGCGTTGAAGCGATCGAGATAGGACTCCGGCGGGAAGTTACTCACCGCCGAGAGCCTTGGCGATCGCAGCACGAGCCGCCACCCACTCAGGCGGGTCCTGCCACTCAGGCTTCCCGCCTTCATCGTCAGCCCACATAGCGCCGCATTGGTTGCAAATCTCCCAGAGGACGCCGCCACGGTGCGTGTCTTCGTGCTGGCAGGTGTTGCCCTCGTCGCGGCGCAGAAGGCCCACCAGTGCGTCCAGAAGCTCACGAGAAGCCGCCATGAGGCGCGCATCGCCTTCCGCATTAGGGCCGGGGATGATTCCCTCGCAGCCGACAATCTCTTCCTTGCCGTTGTGGATGTTCCACCCGGCGAGGTATTCTTCTGGTTCTCGACCATGCAGCCAGTGGTTACCAGACTCGGACCGCATGTCAGCCTCGACACGCCACGGCCCGTCGGTGATAGGTAAACGCTCAGCAGCCATGACTATCTCCTCCATCCGGTTCGAGCCCGCACAGCGCGCAGATTCCGGCGAAGACGAACCACACCACCATGATAGGACCGAGGACCAGAAGGCAAGGGCCCCACATGACAGTGATCATCATCAGCGTCCCAGCAGGTCCTTCACCCGGTCCCCAGACCTTGAGGATGGTAAGTCCCATCGTCAGGCCGATCGCCAGATACACCGGGAAGAAGGCCGGGTGGTTCATCAGTGGATCGATATATTCATGCAGCATCGCTTTGTCCGTTCTGGAAGAGCAAGGTGTCGCCGTCGATCCGGTTGCCGTCACGGTCCTTGACGCTGTAAGCGCCGGCGCGGGTGTCAATAAACAAGGTGACATACTTGCACCGGGTGTTTCGCGTCCACGTCCAGCGGCCGGTGTTCACGTCAGCGATCCATTTCGCGATGACATCCATCGGGACCAGATAGCGCTCCGGGAGTCCATCACCATAGCCGGTGTCGCATTCGAAGCTGGGCCCACGATCAGGCATCCAGTATCCCCTTGGCTTTCAATGCTGCTACCAGTTCGTTGACATCGAGCCAGCCACTTGAGGTGGTGATGATACCCTCTCCCAAGCTCCGTTCCTGCCCGTCAACCATGATCCCAGCCAGTGCCCGGCGAGCGGTCGCATCCGAAGTCCCCGGATGTCGTTCAAGTCCTTCCACGGCAATTTCAGCATCGGCCAGCTTGGCTGCTGCGTCCACCTTCTGGCAGAAGATGGCTACGTTGATGATCGCCTTGTGGTAGGAGTCATCGCGGCAAGGAGAGCGAACGTTCGCCACGGTCCAACCACATCCGATCACCTTTATGGCCTTGAGGATCGCTGCGTCGCTCAGGTCGTCGGGGATGATCACGACGGAAGCACCTGCCAGATCGTCAGGATAGCGGTCGTCACAGCGCCGACCAGCGCGACGATGACTGCCAATCCGCCCGTGATGGGATACCATTCGTAGCGCGACGAATACTTGTTCTTCCGATCAGGGAGAATCATCATGAAGGCGATGAAGGCCGCGATGATTGTGATGGTGAGGCTGATCTTGATTGCGAGCATGTCTGTCTATCTCCTGTTGTTGTGAGAATCGGATAGGACGATTCTTCCTACTCGTCAACAGTTATTCTGACAGATACCCCATGAGCCGAGACACAGCCCCATTCCATGTCTTGGAAGCTTCCTCGGGCTCGCCGTCGATGTAGAAAGCGAACGATCCAGCCGCTTGACGTGCAGCGGTGATCGTCTTCCCACCTACCCTCGCTTCGAGGAACAAGCCCCTACGCCCGGTGATCTCGATGGCCTCAGGTGGGTGGGGGTTAAGGTTAATGTGGCGCGACATAAAGTCTCCTATCAGTGTGGGTCGAAGACCTTGATTCCGTTTAACTGGAAGAACTCATCCACCTCGTGGCGTTCGCATTCGATGATCCGTTCTCGAAGCCAGATCACCCAGCGTTTTGATTCCATGATCCCGGCGTGTTCTTTGCTCAGCGAGTATTCAAAACGCAGGTCGATGGTCTGTCTCGGGCAGTCCGCGTCGATCGCTTCGATCCGGATCAGCAGATAGATGCGTCCCCAACGTTCGAAGGTTTCGAACCGCCAGCCCGGCTTGTAGGTGAGTTCAGCGAGGAGCGGCGTAAGCGGCGTCTCTTCGATGTCCGCTAGATCATCTTCATATTCCCAGATCATGGGGCTACCGCAGATAGACCGAGCCGGAGAACCCGCCACCACCGACGACGCCCAGCGCTTGTCTGAGATCGGCGCGGGCGTGGGCCCGGCCCTGCACGTAGGCAGCCCGCATCAGCGCGATGATCTTCTCGACGTAGAGGATGTCCCAGTGCGGTCCCAGCGCCTCGGGCTTGAGTTCGAGTTGCGTCATGCTACCGTTTTCCCACATCCTGAGGCGAATGATGGTAGCCTCGCCCTTGCTGGCCTCGTCGAGGAGGTGATAGTGCTTCTCGTCTTCGGTCAGCTTGAGATATTCGATGTGGTAATCGAGGGTGTCGGATTCGCGTGCCATATCGGTTCCTTCCAGATCATTGCTCGACGGCGCGCTCGTCCAAGACGACGTTCATGTAGGGCGAGCGGGAAAAGGTCAGCATAGCCCGCGCCTCTTCCAGCAATTCCTCGCGGGTGGTCCCAGCCTCCGCCAGAATCTCGTCGGTCGCATCGATGGCGTAGTGCGCCATCTTCAAGGCCCGTGTGGCTTCCTCGAAAGCGATATGGAACAGCGCGATCTCGCCGGCCCGGACGCGGGCCGTCGTCCGCCATTCATCGCGATCCGCCTCGGACTCCTTCATGCGGTTGACCAGACGCTCGCGGTCGGTAAGCAGGTCCTTGATGAGCGCAGCGGCTTCGGCACCGTCGGGGTTGACCGAATAGGTTTCCATGCCCTTGAAGCCCTTGCGCGAGACGTAGTGGTGCTTCGTCATCGTGAGTCGGATCAGCAGAGCGTCGATTTGGCGGGGGTGCATGATAGGTCCTTATCAGTTGGGTATGATGATGCGCGCATCGTCGAAATATCGGCGAAGCGGCGGCGGGATCGTGATGCACCCATCATCGTGCTGGTAGTTCTCGATGATGGCTGCGACGGTGCGGCCGACGGCCAGTCCAGACGCGTTGAGGGTGTAAACGAACTTCGCCTTGTCCTTGTGATGTTCCTTGTAGCGCGTGTTCATACGCCGCGCTTGAAAGTCGCCACAATTCGAACACGAAGCCACTTCAACCCACCGCTTCATACCGGGGAACCATACCTCCAGATCATAGGTGATAGCAGCACCAAAACCAGTCTCTTCTTCACTCAGAAGGACCAGCCGATACGGTAGTTCGAGCTTGTCCAAGATCGAGATCGCCGAACCGCGAAGGAAGTCATGCTCAGCGGCGCTATCTTCGGGGCGCGTGATGCTGACCAGTTCGACCTTCTCGAACTGGTGTTGACGCAGTAACCCAGTCGCATCCCGGCCCAGCGATCCTACTTCCGAACGGAAGCACTGGGTCAGTGCCACCATTCGGATCGGAAGCTCTTCACCATTGAGGATGCGGTCGGCGACGCTCGCCACCAACGGCACCTCACCAGTCGGAATCAGCCAACCGCCCGGCACCTTGAAGCTGTCCTCAGAGAACTTGGGAAGCTTGTCCGTGCCAAACATGGCGTCCTCATTGACGATCACAGGTGGGATGCATTCGATGAAGCCGCCCACGCTGATATGGGTATCAAGCATGAACTGCCCCACGGCTCGGTGCAGCCGGGCCATGTCACCACGCAGGAAGGGGAACCGCGATCCGGCCAGCGCCGCACCAGTCTCCGGTTCGAAGCCGATCTTTGCGCCTAGTGTGGCGTGATCCTTGGGTTCGAAGAGCGGAATCGTGGGCTCGTAAAGGGTCGCCTGATTGTCCACCGGGACGAACTTGTCGAGAATGTTGGGAAGCTCGCACAGAAGCTGGTTGAGGTCCCCTTCGTAGATCGCTATGTGTTCTTCTTCGCGCTTGATCTTCTCGTTGAGTTCCCGCACTTTCGCCTTGGCGATTTCCGTCCATGCCGAATGCACCATGCCCATCCCGATTTCCTTGGTGATCCGGTTCCGATCGGCGAGGAGTTCTTGTGCGCGTGCCTTGTGATGTCGAACGTATTCGTCCAGCGACAGGATTTCGGACGCGACAGGATCAAGCCCTCGTCGCGCCATCTGGCGATCAAACTCGGCCGGGTCTGCCCGGATCATGCGAATGTCGTGCAAGTCAGTTATCCTTGTAACGCTGTTCGTCGCGGTCACGCCGCCATGCGACGTAGGTCAGTCCCAAGCTCCAGATGAGACAGGATGCAAGGAGAGCGTAACCGATCGAAATGAGGGTGTCCGACATTACCAGATCATCCGTCCGGTTGGGTTGTATTCGAAGATGTGCCAGACGAAGGGATCGTCGAGGATCGTCCCGTGGTAGTGGTGCATATTCGTAACCTCTTCACCGGTGGCGCGGATTTCGAATGTCCGTTCTTCGATGTCCTTGCCATGCTGTGGCTCCAGAGCCCACAGGCATTTTGTGCCGTTCGGGTCAAGCCCGACGTGCATGACTTGAGTGCCGAGAGGCAAGTTGATGGTGGTCGTATCAAAAAGCTTGTGCTTATGGATACGATACGGGACCATGCTGGTAGGAATCATGCTTCGGCTCTCCATTCGTCGATGTCTTCCCCGGTCTCCGGGTCATACCATTCCACCCACTCACCGTCTTCGAAGACTTCGAGGCCGCCGGCGTTGGCGTAGTCGGGCTTGATGTTGTTGTTGTATTGGAACAGGTCGTAGCGAGCCAGAGCGTCGATCATCTTGATCGCTTCCTCGGGGCTCTCCACCGGGACGTGAAACGACTTCATAGGCACCTGAGGGCACCACCAGACGCGCAGATCGCCTTCGACGGGATCAGTCATGACAAGGACTCCGCGTAGGTCCGGATTGCCATTCCTTCGGCGTTGAGAGCGAACTCCTTATACCGCTCGCCTTGGCGCATCTTGACCAGAGCCGGGCGGCGTCCGTTAGCCTTGGTCAGCCGGATCGCACAGGCTTCGGCACAGCCGAGTATGCAATAGTCCTCATCCAATCCGGTGATCGTCGAGATTTGAGCCCGGTTCAGCTTGTCGTAGATCGCCGAGATTTCAAGCGGATGCAGCATTGATACTTCCTTACCAGATTTGATCGAGCATACAGGCGGCGACGCCGACGAACATGCCGAGAACGTAGGTTGCGAAAATGTGTCCCCGCGTCGTGCGGACGATCTCACCAAACCAGTCGAAGATGTTCACAGTTCCTCCATCAGCTTCTGCCGCACCCATGCGAGGCGCTTCGGGTTTTCGTGCATCAACCCGTCGTCACCTTCCTGCCAGTAGTCGATCTCGTAGTTGAACGGGGTATCGCACTCTTGCCCGAACTGGTCTGACAGGAGATCACGTAGCTCATAGTAGAGCTTGGTTGATCGTTTTTCAGCGTGATAACACAACCCAAAAGAGCGGCAGAATCCACCTTCGGACGGCTTACCGGGGATAGCTCCACTGGTCGCCCAGTCATGCCAATCAGCAAGGAACTTGCTGAGGTCAGGACTCACGCCGTGGTTTCCTCAGCGAGCTTTTCGGTCGTGTCTTCGATGCCCGGCTCAGCCGGCACACCGAACTTGCCTTCCATCTTCATGACGATGAACTTGCGGCCGGGATGCAGCTTCGCCAGCCGCTCAGCTTCCGCCATGGCGAGTTCGCGGGTCGGATGGTAGAACTGGGGCCGGCGGCCGAACTTGGTCCAGATGCACCACGAGCCGATCTCCTGATAGGCGGCGCGGGGCGGTTCGGGGGTGAGATCGTTGGCGGTCACAGTGCCGGGTTCGCCACTGGTCATGAGGTCGGCCATCAGATTCATAGTTTGAACTCCTTTTGAGGGTTATCGATTTCAGCGAGGAAGGACTTGATAGCCATTCCGATTCCCTTGAGGCGCGGTAGATCAAGAAGATCACCATCGCGGTCGGCCCGCTCGATTTCCTCTTGAAAGAGTTCGAGCCCATGGCGCTTGACCAGAACGTAACCAGCAGCCCGGTCGGAATCAGCAACAGCACGCGCCAGTCCATTCTCGAAGCCCGGAAGGTTATCTTCGAAAGCGAAGGCGATCGCAGCAGCCCGCCGGTGGGTGATCTCGTCGTTCATTCGGACGGCCTCATATACTTGGCAGCGATCTGGAGAACACCATCCCAGTTGTCGGTGTCGAACGCTGCTTGCAAAAATTCCGCGTCCTTCAACTGCTCTTCGGGGATGCTGATCAAGCCTCGGTGGACCAAAGGTCCCACCTCATCGAGCGGCATCATCGGCACCTCGGCAGCCAGCCATTCGCGCTGCTTCGGTTCCATCAGCGTGCCGATGACGCACGGCGAATTATATTCACACGAGCCCATATGCGGCTTACAGGCTTCGAGATGTGCCGGGGTGAGGTCGTTCAGGTCGATCTTGATGGGCAGCATGTCAGTAGGTCCTCACCGTATAGCCCTTGCCCCACCCCACCCACGTCCCGCATACGACGCCCTTGACGGAGCGCCCGGTCGGTCCTTTGGCGGTGAACTTATTGGCGGTGGTGTCATCCCGGCCGCAGCCAAACATATCATGTCCTCCGACGACGATCTCGGTGTAACCCTGATCGGTCAGAACCCGCTCCACCTCATCGCGAGGCGCGGTGCAACCGGTAGCGAGGGCAGCCAAAGCAGCGAAGGCAGTCAACTTCTTCATCATGCGGCTTCCTTGTTCATGTATTTACCGGCGATCCTGACGAGATCATCCCAGCGGCTCTGGTCGAACGCCCGCTGCAAATCCAACGCGTCGCTGATCTGGTCTTCCGGAATTTCCAGAATACCGTCTGACTTGAGAGTGAGGACTGAGGCAAAGGGCCGGTAGTTGCGTTCGTCCGGTGTCATCAGCGTGCCGATGATGCACGGTGCGGTGTTGTGGGAATGGCCCAGCACGGGGGCGCATTCGTCGAAGTGGGCTTGGGTGAGATCGCGGAGGTCGATCTTGATCTTGACTTCGCTCATTCACCTTCTCCGGTGTTCGGGATCATTTCGTCCAGCGATCGGCACATCTGGCGAACGGGGCAACGCTGGATTTCGCCCTTCATGGCGCGACCTTGCTCGATCAAACGGTCGGGCTCCAGTTGGGCCCGGATGTTCTCAAGCATGGTGATCGGGACAAGAACCATCCCATGCGGGATGTAGATTTTCTCTTGTGTCGTCGTCATGGTGTGTCTCCCCTGTTACTGTGCGAATCGGATAGGACGTTTCTTCCGGTTAGGCAAGCGGCATTTTAACTGATTTCGGCTGGATCAACCGCAGACCGTCGATGAGGCTGTCGGCATCTGAGGAGATGTTGTCCGCCCAGTCGCTCAACAGCATCTGGTTAGCTGGTGTATGTAGCTGCTCCTCAGCTTCCATCATCTCGTCCATCAGTCGCTCAGCGCTGCGCTTGATAGTCTCGGCGCGTCGCCGCCATGAGCGTAGCTGGTTGGGCGTGATGGTCATCCTTCAAATTCCTTCATCATTGCGATGGCCGCTGCGCGGTTTGCAGCTACACGCAGAGGATCAGTCGGGCAGTGAGACCAGTCGCGAGCAATCGTTTGAAGGGGCTTGAGAGCGGTGGTGATCTCATCGATCGCCGCACCAAACTCTGCTTGGTAGGTTTCATCGTCCCAGACGAACGAACCCCGGCCCGGCTCTGACAGCCACATACGCGACTGAACCGCCTTGAGGATCAGATTAACACCGATCGCGACCTTGTAGCGCTCGATGTCCAACAGGTCTTGCAGCTTCTTGGCATCCTCTCGGGCGTTGCGGGTTTGGAAGCCAAGGTCGTATTCGGCCGGCGTTGCAGGGCGTTGTTCGGTGACCGATTCGTGAGGGTCTTGGGTAAGGGACCAATACCATTGACCGTCCGGTCCCATGTAGGTCCAGCCATGCGGGGCAGTATCGCTCATGTCTTGTTCCCCTCAAACTTCTCACGCAACCGCTCGTAAGTCGCCAACTCATTGGCTTCCCGCTGTTCCTTCTTCAACTGTTTCTCCCGATCGGCTGCTTCCCCGGTCTTCCGAGCTTCTTCGGCGAGCCGGGCACGTTCGTCGTCGCGCCAGTCACATCCGAGGTAGTTGATTGGGAGCGTAATATATTCATATTCACCACCACCATTCCAAGACCAGAAGAAGCGTAGTGAAAGGATCGGGGTTCCGATTCCCCAATCGGGGCCTTCTTGGCCGGAATAGTTGGTTCCACAGAAGGTGTCCTGCTCGTAACCGTCGAAACGATAATCCGACGACAGTGCTTTCCCTTCACGCATGAAGTAGAGTTCGCGTCCAAGGGCCGCTAATTCGGTCCGGATGCTGATCATCTCTTTCTCAGCGGCTTCGATTCGGGCAAGGCTTATCGATGGTTCGGTCATGTCGCGGTCCTCCGTTTGATGATTGCTTTGCGGATGGCAGCGTTCGCGAACCAACCTGCCCACGAGCGTCCCATACGGAAGCGGCGGCGGAGGCGGACCTGACGCATGAAGGGCACTTCGTCGTAGCGCGCCTCTTCGACGGCTCGGCCGGCAAAGGGGTGTGGTTGGTTGGGGAACCTAAGCTGGTTCATCAGGGGTCTCCTGCATAAGCACCACCTTGCGGCTGGTGAGAGCGCGCTTCACCGCGCTCGGCACTTCGTTCAAAGCCATGATGTCGAGGCCATAGGTCTGACCCCACGGAACAGCTTCCCACAGGTTGTCCAGTAGCTTATCGACCTTTTCCAAGAGACCCAGAAAAGTCCCAACTTCTTGCAAGGCTACGAAAAGCTCCTGCGCGAGTCGATCTTCATTGATCGAAGATGCCTCGTTCTCCTGTTTCAGAGCCTTGAGGACCGCGTAAAGGTCGCCACCATGCATCCACGGCATGTCCAGTTCGTTCAGGCTGGCGAGCATTTCCTGCTCGATCTCGCGGAGCCAGTCCGCATCGTTGCTGCTACCGAAGTAGGTCCGATCGCCTTCTTCTTCGAGACCGAGAACGACACCACCGATCTGGCTGCGGAACCGCTCGATGAGATTGGCCTGATGCACAATCTCAGCTTCCAGTTCGCTCCGGCTCATTGCCGAAAGGTCGAAAGTCAGTGGTTCGTCAATTCCGGTGCCGGGCATATCTTGTCTCCTGATTCGTTGTTGATGTGAATCGATTAGGACAAATCTTCCGGTTCGTCAAACACTATTTCGGCGGCTCAAGAGCCCGGTCGATCTGGTTTGAAAGTCCTTGGGCCTCAGCGCATTCGCGCTCGTAGGCGTCACCATAGCCGCAAAATTCGAGGTGATCACGAGCAGCTTCAAGAGCTTCACGGAGACCATCGGAGGTTGCTAGAATATCAGCCAACAACGCGACATCCACAACGACAGGGCCCCACGGAATACTATTGACGGCATCCCTCAACTCTTTGATTTTGTCAGTTGTTTCAGTCACTTGTTTCCTCCTCGTAATCGAACTTGTCACTGTCTCCATATCGATCGTCGCCATTTTCGACGGTGAAGAAGTGGGTGCTGCACAGGAAGTCAGGCGTCTTCGGGAGCTTGGGCGTCAATGACGTATCGAAGATGCGGAGCCGGTCGTTGGGATAGGCACAGAACTGACCGTTCTCCAGTTCCACGATGTTCATCGACTTGTGTTCGCTCGGCGTCTCGCTGGTGCTGTAGTCCACCGCGTCAGGATCGCAGTGATAGTTGTCCAGCGTGCAGACATAGGTCCCCCGCATGTTCCCACCCGATCGCAGCCGGGCTTCGAACGCCATACTGGCGGTGAACTGCTTGACCACAGCGACGATCCCGTAGTCCATGCAGTTCCAGTATTGCAGATCAGTCAGGGGAAGATCAGGCGTCGGCGTCTCAGGGGAGGACACGAAGGCGCTGATAGGCAGCTTGTCGAACATGGCCCCATACTCGGGAAGATAGGTCTCGAAGTAGAGCGCCCGGCCGGCGATGCTCTTGGCAGTCACCCACACGCCTTTGACGAACTCGCCATGGCCGTCTTGGAGGTTTCGCAGATACTCCTTGCGGACGTAGACGTGTTGGGCGGGGAGGTTGGTAATCAGGGTTCCCATTATTCACTCTCTTCTCGGGCAGCCAACATCTTGGCAGCCAGTGTGTTCAGCTTGTCGGCGAGCATGATGGCATCAGCCGGTTCGAGGAAGGTCAACCACCACTCCGGTGCGCCCCGGCTGGCTTCCCAAGCTTCCTCAGGCGTCTTGCCCATACCTTCCTGATAGCCGTCCCGGCAGCCGCGAATGACGACGGCAGAGACTTGGGGAGAAACCACGTCACCGATCAGGATGACGCCGCCGACGAACGGGATAAGCTGGGGCCGGTGTTGCTCAAACGCCGTCCAGTCGCGGTAGTGCGTGATGCACATCTCCGGGCGGTGAGGCCAATCGCGCCACACAGACGCTGACGCATTTTCGATGCGGCGCTCGGTTGTGCCATCGCCCCACATGATCTCAACGTCATGCCCTTCGGGGACCGGGCAAGTGCTGCTCCCGTTGTGTTTGATCCAGTCAGGTTCATTGGTGGGATACATTGTCGGTCTCCTATACTCGGGGCTTGTTGGGTTGGTTGAGGGGTAAGGTGAAGCAGTGATAAAGCCCGTGGACCACCAGCATCCCGGATAGGTTAGCAGCTATGTCAGTCTGCCGCACATCGACCCGGCCGCAGGTGCAGGGCGTCTCACGCACGGTGTTCGGCTTCCATCGCTTCCACCGCGTCCTTCATGATGGCGATCGTCACCTTGCGATAGTCCGGGAAGGTCCGGCGGTAGCCTGCCATTTCTTCTTCACCGTTCGCCCAGCGGACACGCATCCGGAGCGTCACTTCGTCACCCTTGAACTCGCAGTCCAGAACGCGCATCGCAGTCTTGCCGTGTTTGTTCGCCGTCCGGTGCCAGCGCTTCTGGAAATCGAATTGGCGATCCGTCCAGTAATAGCGTTCGCGAAGATCGCGGCGCGGCATGAACGACAGTCCGACATTAGACCACCAACACAACTCACCGTCTTCGAGGCTTTCGATCAGGTAGCGATAGGAGCCCTCAGGGAATCGTTCGATCGTCCGCAGCCAGCCGATGCTCCACTTCGACGGAGGGGCGCTTTCGAGGATCACCAAATCGCCGGGTAGGGCGTGATGGCTGTCCGCACCATACCCGGTCGGGACGAAGCCCTTGAGTGATGGTGAGTTGCTCCCGTATTCCTTGTCGGGTTCCCAGTTGTGCGTGATGTAGAACGACAGGATGTCGCTCATGATGAGGGTCCGGGCCCGGTTGCGGTCGAACTTCTTTATCACAACCGGCCCTTCGCGTTTTTCGAAAGCCCTTCCGGGTTCCAGTAGCATTCGAACGAGGGGTAGTAATCATCCACGTTCGAGGTTCCGACCGAGAAGATCAGGATGCCGGTTTCCTTGCTACGCATCTCAAGGATGTCATCCACATCGGTAAACGAGCAGATCACCGGTTCCTGAATGTGGGTGATGTTGGCACCATTATAGCCAATCTCGTAAGGTCCGCCCGGATAGCTGATCAATGCCCCGGCGCTCGACCGGTAGCCGTCGTTGGAGTCTTCAAAGACCATGTAGGTCCGGTCGGAGAGCGTGAAGAGAACACCGCTTGCATCCGGATCGAACGGATGGCGGACTTCCATGAAAGGAACAGTTTCGAGAACTGCTTCACCAACCAAGTCGGAAAGTTCTTTCGGGTATTCCTTCACCTTGTTTCTCCTTATATTTCTTCGAATGTTGGTTCGCCATCCAGTCGAATGTTTGCTGGATTAAATGGACAGAGTTTGCGGTCGGCGATCTGGCGGTTTAACTCATCGCGAAGTGCGATCATGCCCTTGTAAGATTCAGCCCATGTAATGCCTTCGGGGATGTGCGTGTCGTCATGGACATGCCAGTCCACTCCGTCGGTCTCGACCCGCAGGTTCATGGCAATCAAGGTCTTCACGGAGCATGGAATCCGTTGGAGCAGAACTCAGGTGAGACTCCCTTGCAGGTCGGACATTCTTCGGACGAAAGCCGGCTATCATCCAACCGCATCCGCAGTCGCTCGATCGTCTTGAGGAGCGCTTCGCGTTGTTTCTTATCCACAGCCATGTAGGCGATCCGCTCCAACGCCAATATCTCGTCGGACATTATGTCGATATGGTAGTTCCAGTTGGGCGTGATGTTCATTCGACAAGTTCCTCTTTGACCACAACCATGGAACAAACTCCCTTGGCTGCTGAATCCAGCGCGGTGAAATAACCAGCCCAGTAGCGACGCCAGAACAGTTCGCCCATATCGGGTTTGCTCTCTTCTTCCTGCCACGCTAAGGCGGCTCCATCCGCCAAGGTCCGAAGCCACCTCTCGGTATCTTGCAAGGCCAATTCCCGTGCCCGGACAAAGCCGTTTCGAAATCCGTTGGACCAAGGGATACGGTTTCGATCATCTTGAAACACAGCGCCTTCGATGGCTTTTTCGAGTTCGATTTCCACCAACGGGACAGGATCAGGCTCGGGCCGGATAAGGCCACGCTCGCGGTAGGGAGCCACCCACGTTTCGAAGTTGAGCGCGGTATCAGCACCCATCCAGATGTTGCGCCATTCTTCCACTGTCAAAAGGACAGGTTCCACGGTTTTCATCAGCTTACCCCTTCGCGATCAGATAGCCCGTCTTGAATGACTTCCCGGTTCCGCTTGACGTTGACGCCAAGGTAGGTCTCGATGTGGAAGTCTTCGTCCGCAGCGGCGAGGATTGCTTCAGCTACTTCCTTGTCACGCTCGGCCGATCGGCGGATGATGGCGATCATCTCAGCGGCTGGCACCCGGCCCCACTCAGCCCGTCCGGCATGATAGGGTAGGTTGGGGAGATGGATCGATGTCATGCGCTCGCTCATGTCCGGGCTCCCCCTGCCCGGATCAGGAAGCCTCGGGGGTTGATCCACCAGACGCCGGTTTCGATCCGGGTCTGGACGATGTTGTTGACATCCTTGTCTCCACAAAGAAGCTCCCGCTCAGCACTTCGTTGGGCGACGCCATCGATCAGATAGGATTGCTGCTCTTCCAGTTCGGCGATGCGCGCTCGCAGGGTGGTGATCTCAGCATCTTGCGTGGGCATAACAGCCATCACCGTATCGACGATCTCATCCAACCTTTCATCAATCGGAACGAAATCATTCTGGCTCATTGTCCCGACGGACCACGCTTCCCACACGCGGGTGCAATCGTAGACGCCAACAAGTTCTGAACCGATCGCTTCCAGAAGCCTCTCTCGAAGCTGCTCGCTCGTAGTGGGACTCATACCGTCACGAGCCTGTAACTCAGCGATAAGTTCCGATACGATCGTGTATTTCCCTTCCCACTCATCGGCTTGCAGAGAGAGGGCATCGTTGCGTTCCCGCAGGTTGGCAATCTCGGCGTCCCTGCTTTCGACAGCGATCGCGATCAATCGGTTGATCTGCTCAGCCATCGCGTCGCGATGCACCGTCACGTAGCCGGCCTCGTTGTCGGAGCGGGTGATTACCTGCACGACATCCTCGTATTGAGCCCACAAGGGGTGTCCCTCGAACAATTCATCAGGATAAAGGTCGTCGTCGATACACAGCGCCCTCGCCCGGCGTTCTTTCATCTGTTCAGGAGTCTCGGTCACGGTGTGTTCTCCATCAATACCCGCAGGCATTCCTTGGCTCCCAGTAGGGTCGGGTCACCCTTCTCGAAGCGATAGCCCCAATGCTTGCCGGTGTCCTGACCGTCGCCGGTGAAGATGACGGTTCCGTTCAAACCAATCTCTTTCATGAAGGCGAGTGCCCAATCCTCGCAGAGGTAATCGGCGTGTTCCATGGCGTCGCCGTCGAACTCCAGCGGGCCGTCTTCCGTCTCGTAGAGTTCGTGGTAGTTCTCTGAGGCGAGGGCGTTGAAGCGGAGTCGATCGTTGGATGTGATGTGTGTGTCGTTGAAGACAGTCCAGATGTTCCAGCCCATTATGCATCCTCTTCGGTTGGTGTATGCTCCAGCCCAAATTCCTTAGCCCGGCGTTTGAACTCTTCGACTTCCGCGTGCGTGATCCACGACATACCACCACTTGTTGCGTAGGCCATATCGTCACACAATTTGTTGAAGCCAGCGCGAAGCCGGGCGTTATCCTGACCCAGCTTTACCGCCACGTCAATCAGAGGTGATGTAATCTCCTCTTCGAACCGGGCGAACGCTTCCCGGAAGAGGCTGGTATCATCAGGCTCAGAATAGATGTTGGAGTAGCCGGCTTGCTGCAACAGTCTAGCCATCTCATCCGAGAGGCAGTCGGCAGCCTCACGGGCGGCTGGTGTGATTGACTTGTTCACCCTTCTTCTCCGTTTGTGAGTTGATCCAACCGGATCATGTGAGGGCAGCGAAGTTCTTCGCCCGGATAACGAGAGCGCACGTCTGCGATCAGAGACCGGCTTGCGGCTTCCAGATCAGCGATGCGATCCAGAAGAGGTGAGGTGATCTCGTATTCGAACTGTGCAAAGACTTCGGCCGTCGTCCGGAAGCCCTTGCGTTCTCGGATCGTCTTGGCGACGCCATGCTGACCAAGGAACTCGTAGAACTTGGCGGCGGCTTCGATGGCGGCTGGTGACGGGGTGATCATGTGACCGGTTCCTTCATATACTTGGACGCGATCTGCAAGACGCTATCCCAGTCGTGGGAGTCGAAGTATTCTTGGATGTCAACGGCATCTTCCATCTGCTCGGGAGGGATGATGAAGACGCCTTGTTCCACGAAGTAGCGAACATCATCAGCATCCTCAGAATACGCCTCGACGCGTGTCCGCTCCATAGGGGTCATCAAAGAGCCGATGACGCATGGCGAAGCGTAGTTGCATTCACCCATATAAGGCCGGCACTCAGCCAGCCGGGCCGGGGTGAGGTTGTTGAGGTCGATGGTGATCTTCGTCATGGTAAGGCCCTTACTTACGGGGTTTGATGATATGGAACTTGAAAGCGGCTTCGACCTTCTCGACCAGTTCGCCCATGCTGTTGGCGTGGAAGCAGAAGTAGGGGTTCTCATTTCGAACAGCGAAATAGGTCCCGTCGTCAGCCTTCCGCATCTCGAAAAGATGACTGGTCTCATGCTCGTAGTAGATCACAGTGTTAGACATCAATGACCTCCACAGGCTCGGGAATGTAGGCGACGATCTTGAACGGTAACCTTCCCCGTTGGTTCGGTCCGCGCTTACCAGTCCACCGAGAGTCCGACCATGAATCCGCCCGCATGATATAGAGCGGGTAGACCTGCCCGTCTGCGAGCTTGACCGCAGGCCGGGTGTGGCCGGGCACCGGGCAAGGACCGGGCGTGTGTTCGATCCAGCCTTCGAGATTGATCTCGGGCGTGATCATGCAGGCTCGGTCGCGAAGATGTAATCAACCTCACCGAACATCTGCTGCACCGCATCATCAGGAGCGCCGTGTTCGAGCATGTGGCGAATGCGCTTGGCAGCACCTTGGTGGGTGTTGTCCGTTGTGGACCACGACGACGAAAAGCACCACGACCATTCGGTGGAAGAAAGATCGAACACCCGGTCGGAGTAGTCGTCCCAGTTCTCGTAATCGGTAGCGGCGATCCCAGCCGTCGGGCCGTGACCAACAGCGCACGCTACCGTCCCGCAATCGCCGATGATGTTCGCGTCTGCCACCATATAGATGTAACGATCGTCCTTGCGAAGATAGCTCGCCATATCGAAATGCTCATAGCCGATCGGCAAAGCTTCGAGGTAGGTGGCGAGGGTTTCGAGGTTGGTGCGGTTCATTATGCAGGCTCCATATACTTGGCTGCGACCGTGAGGACGCCCTTCCAATTACTGGAGTCGAAGTGATACTGGAGTTCCGTCAGGTCGTCCAACTGTTCAGGGATGAACTCCACGAACGCCTTGATCCGCTCGCTGTTGATGCCGATATACTGAGGGAACTCCGGGTCTTCACGCACTTCCTTGGGAAGCAGGGTGCCGATGACGCACGGAGCCTTATAGGCTTCCACACCCATATGCGGCCGGCACTCGTCGAGGTGGGCTTGGGTGAGGTCGTTGAGGTCGATCTTGGTCTTCTGCATAGCTGTCTCCTGTTACTGTCAGAATGGCGTAGGACGATTCTTCCGGGTCGTCAAGATGCCTCGTGTGTCATATATTTCGAGGCGATCTCAACGACGGTCTCCCAATCGCTTTGATCGAAGGCTTCCTGAATGTCCGCCACATCATTGATCTGGTCTTCGGGGACAGTCACCGCTCCCTCAGCGATAAGGCGACCAATATCCAATTGGCTTACATGAAGGACACCGACAGGGTATTTGAACTCGCCCGGCCTGATAATGAGGGTTTCCATTATCGAACCCGTTTCGCGATCGACCACCAACCAGTCAGCCAGATATTCCCGATTTTCTTCCGTCAGGAGAGAACCAATAATACAAGGGCTTGCATAATCACAACTTCCCATGCAGGGTTTGGCTGCTTCCATTTGATCGGGTGTGAGGTTACGCAGATCAATAAGGATAGGGGTGTTCATACAGGGATTCCTTTCAACATCTTTTCGCGCCGGTGGGCTTCACGCTCGGCTTCCCAGATCGATCGGAACTTGAGAGGTTCGTCGCTGAACGCCGGGACGCGATCCAAGGTGCGAGCCTTGGCGCGGGCGTCCATGATCTGGAGGTAGCCTTCGGGGTTGGTTTCCTGCATCTGCCGGATCGAGCGAGTCGCATGACTGTCTGCCAGAACGGCCGGGCGGGTCTTGTCCACGAAGACCGGCTTGTTGTCGCGGGCGTTCCACAAGGTGAACGGCTTCTTCTCTCCATTCATGTAAGGGTTGAACTCGATGTTGAAGTTCTCGGTCCGGCCAACCACGATGTCATCTTCCTTCCACGAGATCACATCATCCTCAGGCGCGTTCAGGAAGAGTTCCAGTGCGAAGTCGTATGCATCAGCCCAGCGGGGGAAGATGCGGATGGTGCCGTCGTCGTGGCGCACCGGCTCTTCACCGATCAGGACAGAGCATTCACCCTTCTGGTGGCGGAAGGGGGTCTCATCAGCCGGGCGACCGTCGGCCTTCTTGCGGCCAACAGCCTTCTTCTCGCCCGGATAAGAGGTGCATTGCCACACCTGCGCATAGGGGTTGGCAGCAATACAGGTGAAATGATAGGTGGAAAAGGCTTCGACCTTTGCTTTGGGCGGACGGCCGCGCCGCTTCTTCTCACCCTGTAAGCTGGATGCCGACGGCAGCGCTGTCACGATATGAAGGGCCCGGTCGGCAGGATGGGCCTTGAGCCAGCGCTTGGTAGCGTCCATAGCGATCTTGAGTGCGGCGTCCATGGTCGGCGCGTAACGGTTCAGTGTGGATGCTGTGCGGCGATGCGCGCCGGCGAACCACGGCATGGGGTGGTCAACGGTCTTGGAGGCAGCACGAACGAAATGGATGCCATCACTCCAGATGGCGATCGGAGTCTGTCTCGAAAGGGAGCCTCGGCCTGTCATCACGCGTTATCATGCCTCTTGGTGTTGTGTCAGCGGGAATCAGGTCGTAACAACGACAAGCCAGCATGTCAGAGGGTATAGTGAGACTGTCGGAAAATGTCAAAAAGTTTCGTAGTCGAAAAATCGTGATGTTTCATTGGCTTATCGTCGGGATGTTATTTTTACGAGATTATTTCATGTTTAGATGGCGGTGAAACGTGATGGCGTGATGCCGAGATGGTTGTGATGGGTTGGATGCGATGAGAACGCGTGATGTGGGTGTTTTGCACTTCTAAAAACTTAAATTTGCAAACTTTCTTGAGCTTTTTCAACTATATGAGACCAGATACTGAGATGTTCTATCTTATTCCCCACGTTCGCTGGTGAATCCGGGAAGCCCGATCGGTGGTGTCTGGGGCCTGTCAGCCGGCGGTGTCTTCCTCTGTTTATTACCTTTTTAATAAATAAAGTATATATATATACACAGATAGGGGGACTGGAGCCCTGCACCCCAGCATGGCTGCGGGTCTCAGTGATTTCGACTTTCTGAGATATTTCTAAAACTTTTTCGTTCTCTAATGTTTTCAACACCTTACTCAAATCACCTCGATCAGTGACATTCTCGCTTGACACTACGCCCATTCTGACTGATCAGTGGGCATCAAAACGAGCCAAGGAGTCGCTCAATGACGCTTACTGGATACCGGCTGGCCGGCACCGCCAAGACAGCCCCACCAGACTACATTCCTTCCCTGATCGGGATCGATCCCCAACAGGTAGGTCCGGCCGCAACCGACACCTACTTCGAGCAGATCAACCTCCCCGCCTCTGCTATTAACCTTAACACCGCTGCGCTGACCCGATGGGTCTCATACGACAGCCTGCCTCTGAAACAACGGGACCCAATCGTTGCAGTGAAGGCGGCTGGTGCTGATTTCTACATCCCCTTGAGCGAACTGGTCGCCATGGTCAAAGAAAACGGCACGCCCACCGGACAACTCATCGTCGATGGGCTCTTGAAGCTGGTGCGCTGATGACGAACCTCAGCACCATCGAACTGATCCAGATCGCGAACGAAGCGCAAGTCCTCCGGCGGATGTCGATGGACGAGACAACTCGGGTGGTCGTGGATCACATCCCGGCCCGGTCGAGTATGTCGATCGCCCGCGAGCGTGGTGAAGATGACGTGGAACTGGAAGCCTATGTCCCCGAAGTCATCACTCTCACATTCACCTTAGCTGATGCAACGTTCGGGGAGGCGATCTATGTGGCGCTGACCTGTAACAACCGCGTCATCGTTCATCCCTTTCTCTGGAGTGGTTATGCACACCTCGGCACCGTCAGCATCGCAGTCTCGCAACATTAAGCTCGAAACCGAGCGCACGGCCCTTCGTCAGTTGTTCTGGAAAGAGGATGTCATGGCTCAGATGCGGGCTACAAATTCCGCCGCTGTCCGGCTGGACATCCCCCACACCATGTCGCCTCAAGAACTCATGGAAATGGTGTTCGGCTCCGGACCTGTCTGCCGCTACCCGGATGATCATGTCACCTTCATGATCGCGGCTTTCGACATCGGCGACGAAATGTGGGGAGGCGTGTCAGCCGCGTTGAACTACGCCGCCCCTGTCCGCATCATCGAACCGTTTCTCATGCCCGATCGCACAGTCTCCGGCATCCCGCTCTTCAAGGAAGAACTCTGAATGTTCTCATTCCCGGTGACCGTCCCGGTCCGCAAAAACGAATCGATCTTCCCCATCATCGTCAGTGTGAATTGCGATGATGTGCTAGTTGTCAAGCCCCTACTTGACAAAGAACCACCTTTTGGTGTAGAGTCTGCTTCTTCTGACATGATACCCCTCACGGAGATATTGTTTCAGGATGGGCGGAAGCTGCCTGTCTTGGAAAATCACGAAATCATCTGTGGCTATCTCGACGCCTACCTTGCGCTCGAAGAGTTCTACACCGATCCTATGTTCGTTTGCGAAGAGGAAGTGGTGGAGGATATGGCTGACCGAGGGGATAATGTCGTTCCTCTGTTCGGCTCCAGAAAACCATGCGATACATCGGAGGGATCGACCCCGGATTGACCGGGGCTTTAGCGGTCCTCGACTTCCAAGACTTCCTCCTGCATTTGTGGGACACACCAGTCAACATCACAAAGGTTGGCGACAAGCTCCGCAAGCGCTGCGACCCGTCCGCTTTCGCGGATGCAATGGCGCACTTCCCTCTCGACTACGCTACGATCGAAAACGTCCAGTCCCTACCCAGCGACGGTCACGTCGGTGCCTTCACCTTTGGTAAGGTTACCGGGATCGCGATTGGTGTAGCGGCTGGTCTCGACATCCCACTCGCCTCGGTCGCCCCTGCGAAGTGGAAGATGCAAATGCAGGTGCCGGCCGACAAGAAGGCTGCCAAGCACCGGGCGTCCCAACTATTCCCTCATTGCACGTCCGGCTGGTCCCGCGAAATGGACCATGGCCGGGCCGAAGCTGCAATCATCGCACTCTACACCGCGATCGTCGCCGGGCTCCAGCCCACCCAACCCTTCCAACTTGGTCTCATCAACGGGACCCTACCCAAACGGAAATAGGCCATGTCCCGAAATGAAAGAAACCCCGACAAACCCCAAGGCTATTTGAACAAGAAGCAGGAACTCTTCTGCAAGTTCATGGCCGAAGGTTGTAACCAACTGGATGCCTACACCAACGCTGGTTACGAGCCTTCATCGGCGAATGCATCGACCATGGCTAACAAGCCACTGATTAAAGCACGGATCGAAGAACTGAAACAACAGGCGGAACGCCGTGAGCTTGAGTTTCAAGTCATGCGACGTGAAGCCGCTGGTGCCCCGGAAAAACTGGTGGAGGTCGCTGAATGGACCATGCAACGCGTCATGGACATGATGGCCGAGAACGTCAAGCTCGCCCAGATCGCCGGTGAATACCGGGCCGCCAACGAAACCTTCAAGATGATGGGCGAAGCCCTCAATATGTTCAACAAGGCAAAAGCAGATGCAGATCAAAGAAACTCGTCGGGAGCGAAAAACACGCTTGCTCTCATCGAGCAAGTCACTAACGTCTTTACAGAGGCGAGTGGAGGAGGCGATCCATCAGAACAGAACGCTCTCCGACCAAGACTGGCACGCTCTGGTAACACTGACGCAAACGACTGATCTCGATCTACAGATAGAACTTCTTGAACAAGTCGTTGAGCAGGTCAATGATCTTCTCGAAGAGGTCTGGATCGAACTTGCCCGAGAAAGCTACCATGACTTCTACGAGTTCATGGAGCGGGAAAATCAGTATGAAATGAGCCCGCACCAGAAGCTGATCGGCGACCTTCTCATGTCGTCGGCCAGCAAGGAAACCATGCGGTTCATGCTTTCACTACCACCGGGCCACTGTAAGTCAACCCATTCGTCGCACTACTTCCCAGCGTGGTGGTTCGGTAAGATCGGGACTAAGCAACGCTTCCTGCAAGCAGGTCACAGTCAGGACTTCGTTGCCAAAGAAATTGGCGCGAAGGTCCGGCAAATAATCCAGTCCGAAGACTACCAACGTATCTTCCCCGATGTCGTCATCAAGCACGACATGCGGGCGATGGACTATTGGGCTCTCACAAACGGACGCGGGAAATACGTGGGAAAAGGGGCCGGGCAGGGTATTTCCGGTTTCCGTGGCAACTACGGTATGGTCGATGACCCCTACAAGAGCCGGAAGGACGCAGAAAGTCCAACAATTCGTGACAGCGTTTTCAAATGGTATTCCGATGACTTTTCAACGCGTTTGCTCCCCGGTAGTCCTTTAGGGATTATTATGACGCGCTGGCACTCTGATGACCTTTGCGGAAGGATCACCGAACGCGAAGAAAAGGAAGCCCGCGAAGAAGCAGAAAAGTTGGAAGCATCACTATCGAAACAACTCGTTGAAAAACTTGAAGAACAACAAGGAAACAACAAAAAATACCGCTTTGAGATCATTAACCTTCCAGCAATTTGTGAAAGTGAAGACGATCCTCTAGGTCGGGCGGTCGGCGAAGCACTTTGGCCCGAGTTATTTACGCTCGACGCGCTGGAAAATCTCAAAGCTGACATGACTCCTTCGTCATGGAACTCGCTCTACCAAGGGACCCCCATGGACGTGAGCGGGGGTGCTGTCGAGTCGGCATGGTTCCAGCGCTACGACCGGGCTCCCAGCCGAGGCGATGCCGAGAAGGGCTTGAAGAACGAAGTCCGGCGCTGCGTGGTATCGGTGGACGCCGCCAACACCGCGAAGGAGCGATCCGACTTCACGGTCATCACGGTCTGGTATGAGGACTTCAACAAGCGCCACTATCTGATCGATGTGGTGCGGAAACAGATGGAGTTCACCGAAATGTCGGCCGAGATCGCCCGCGTCTGTAAGCGATACAACGCCGATGCGCTGCTGGTCGAAGCGAAGGGCAACGGCTTGGCCTATTGCCAGTTGAAGAAGGACGGCGGCGCTCCGGCTCCGCTGATCGCGATCGAAGTCGGTATCTCGACCAAGGAGTTCCGCTTCGACGAAGTGACTCCCATGATCGAATCCGGCTCAGTCTTCCTTCCGAACCAAGCGACTTGGCTCGCCGACTACGAGAAGGAACTGGTTGCGTTCCCGAACGGCAAGCGAGACGACCAAGTGGACAGCACCTCGCAGTATCTCAAGTGGGCGCGGCAGAAGGGCCGGCGCGGGACGAAGAAGCTCGGAGGCACTGGAAATCGCCGATAGGGGACCCTTTTCCTACAGAACAGGGGCCGCGTTAACCTTAACAAACGAGGATTCCGGCCGTTAACCATTTTCGTTAAGGTTAACGAAACGAGGATTCCACCCGTTAACCATATTCGTTAAGGTTAACGGATTCACTCCACGCGTTAACCTTAACAAATTGCACTTCTTCGTTAACCTTAACAGGGACCCCATGCTCCACGGCATCGGGGTCCCTTTTCACATTACGTCCGGGACCTTCACCCACACATCGCCGGCCGGGCCCCTGAGCCTCAGCACATAGGCCGGGGGTCCCTTTTTCCACGACCTCCGGGACCCTAAGCGTCAGGATATAGGCCGGGGTCTTGATTTACGATTTCTTCCACCGATCGACACCCATCTGGCTGCCAACATACGACCAAACCGGCATACCCTCGCTCTCCAGCCGCTCCAGAGCCGGGTTAGCCTCGCTCTCCAGCCCCGTGAGAGCGAGGCTAACCCGGCTCCCATCACGCCCAACAACCGACCAGCCAAGCCGGCGACCAGCCGACCCCACCGAGGGCTTGAACTTAACTTCCAAAAAGATTTCGCGTAGATATTGGAAGTTAAGGGTGGAAAAACTCGTGTAATAACAACACCATCGATCTAAAGTTCCAGATCGCCCGATAAGCAATTTAACAATGAGGCTGACTGCCGAGGTGGAGCCCCCTCAGAGACCCCGACAGTATGGATGACGGTCATTTTAACCCACCCCTGCCTAAACTTGCGAAAGGAGTCTTTTGGAAGATAATTTTGGGGCCATTTTGGCCCTTAAATGCTTGTTTTTGCCGCATTTTTGTTAAAATGTCGGTGAAAAATGGCCGATTCAGTGAAAATGGCGGTGATTCCGGGCCGTTTTAAGCCCTCTCAGCGTCATTCTGGCTGATCCAGCGGTCACCGAGCCCGGTCAAGCCTGCTGGAAGCTCCAGCGGCTCCCAGCTTCGGCTCAGCCATGTTCGATCGACTTTATGGATCGAGGCCATTTTGCTTTGCTATGGATCGAGGCCATTTTATGGATCGAACTCATTTTATGGATCGAGGCCATTTTGCCGGCTGCTATGGATCGAGGCCATTTTGCCGGCTGCTATGGATCGAGGCCATTTTGCTATGGACGAAGGCCATTTTGCCTGCGCGGCGCGAGACCCCTCCCGGAGGCCACTTCCGCGCCGGCTGCCGGTAAGGTTAACCGACGTTAACCTTTCTCCACCAGTAAGGTTAACAAAATCGGTCAATTTGTTAAGGTTAACAGCGCGTTAAGGTTAACGAACCCCTAATTTACCCCTCGTTAACCTTAACGAATATGGTTAACGGGCCATTAACCATGTTTGTTAACGTTAACGGCGAATTAAGGTTAATATGTGGAGCGATTTCGTTAAGGTTAACAGATTCGGTGCATCCGTTAACGTTAACGAGGTCTCCCCTCCCCGTTAACCATCAAAGTGGAAAAAGTGCTTGACCGAATCGGCTGGGTCTGCGACTCAGGATGCACGGCGAATCACCGCCGCTAGGAGACGACCGAATGCCTTTGAAACCCGACGCCGCCGCCCGTAAGGACGCACTAGGGGCGAATCACCCTGCAACCCTCCAACATCGGCACTTCGCCGTAATCGCTGGAATCCTCGCCAACCTCGACCGGGACAGCCTCGGCTTGACGCAAGGCCAGCACCAGAACATCGCGGAAGACTTCGCGGATGGCCTCGCCAACACGAATCCGAAGTTTGACCGCAAGCGATTCATGGTCGCCTGCGGCTTCGCGGCCCCCTGATGGGGTGTCTCGACGCTATCGCCCGGTTCTTTCTGGGCATCTTTCTGCTGATCCTTGCAACTGGGCTGGCCTCGTGCCAGCCCCTTTTCTTTCGGTAACCATTCGTTAAGGTTAACAGATTGGCCCTAGACGTTAACCATTAAAGTGGAAAAAGTGCTTGACCGAATCACTTGAGCCGCCTAGAAACGAATCAGCAATGCAGGGCGCGACTCGCACCGGGCAGCTACAAACGGAGACAGACCATGCCGGAATTTTTGATCGAATACACGAAGACCGAAGTCACCCGCGAACGGGTGTGGATCGAAGCCGACTCGCCTGCTGAGGCGCTGCGGATTGTCGAAGAATACGAATTTGACAACTCGGAAAGCTACGAAGTCGATTCGCTGCGCTGGGAAATCAGCGACGCGGAAGTGCAGGGCGAGACGCCGGACGAAGATGATCCGGAACCGGACGAAACGGAACCGAACGCCTTGCCAGTCGCTATCACCTGCGACCGTGGCGACACCATCGAAGTCGTTCACCGGACCGCCACCATCGCCGAGGCGGAAGAATGGATTAGCGTTGGCCTTGCCGACGGTTTCCTTGACGAAAACGACGTTGACCAAGGCCGCTACGGAATCGACGCGCCGGAAGAAATGGTTAACCCATGAGCCGGGCCATCGCAATCCTGATCGACCCGCAAGGCGAAGAATGGTTCATGGCTTACGGGCCGAAAACCAAGCTTCGCGACAAGGCGAGCCGCTACATCAGCGCCGAAGTGGCGATGAAAGCGGCGCGGGCGATCATATTCGGACACCCGGATGCGTTCTGGAATAGCGAGCGCCAGCACGCCGAAAACACCCGGCGGGAACACAAGGGCTGGTCCTACCGAATTGAGGAAGTGCCGGACCACGACCGCAAGCGGGAAGGTTTCAGCGTGGCACGTTATCAGGCCGGGACAAGCGTCTACCACTATCACGCAATCGGCGGGGGTTTCACCACGGAAGAGGGCCGGGCCGTTCTATGGCCCACCCGCGCCAAGGCGCTGGAAATAGCGCAAGGCACTGTCAGGCCGGAAGGCTGGAACGTTTGCGTGCAAGACTACTGAGATCGGCGGGCTCCGGCCCGCCTTTCTTTTGCCGGTAACTAATCGTTAAGGTTAACGCATCGGTGTAAATTGTTAACCATCAAAGTGGAAAAAGTGCTTGACCGAATCACTTGAGACACCTAGAAACGAATCACCACAACGGAGACGACCAATGCAAAAGACCTTTCAAGTTTACAACGATCCCGGCCACGGCTGGTGCAAGGTGCCGCTCGCAGTCATCGAAGCGATCGGCCTGACTGAGGGACACTTTTCGTCCTATAGCTACCGCAACGGGGACGCGCTGTTCCTCGAAGAGGATTGCGACCTCGGCACCTTCGCAAAGGCTTTCACTGAAAAGACGGGCTCGCCGCCCTCTTTCAAAGATAACTACTGCAACGGACGCAGCCGCATTCGCAGCTTTGCGTCGGTCCGCTCGGGCGAAGGTTATGCAGCCATCGCAGCCGCAAGGGGATATTGACATGGGAGACTTGCTTGACCGTTGCCTTGCCCGTCCGGGGAAAAACTACGGACCCGGCTACGGCTTCGCCCTTGCCTATCTTGACGACAAGATGAACCCCGCTCACTTGCGGGACGGCGCTTGTCACATGGTCGGCAAGGCATATGGCCCGCACGGCTGGGCTGAGGCTCGCAAGAGTCCTGATCTGGCGGCATTCGTGCTTGCATACAGCGAAGCGGAATGCTTCGAAGACTTCGCAATCGAAGCGGCGCAATTGCTGCTCGAATGGGGAATGCGTGGCGATCCGGACGCCGCCACCGTGCTTCGCCTTTGCGGCCATCCGGGTTATTGAGAGAGGGGCTTCGGCCCCTTTCTTTTGTCCTTTACCTGCTGTTAAGGTTAACGCATAGGGGTAATTTGTTAACCATCAAAGTGGAAAAAGTGCTTGACCGAATCAGCGAATCGCCCTAGCAAGGAATCACCGCAATCAAGCGGCTGGAGACAAAACAATGACCACTCGAATCAACAAGGGCCGCGACGGTTGGCAGGCCAAGACTGAAACCGATCTGCCCGGCCTCACCCTGACGGAAGGTGAAAAGACGAAGCAAGGGGTTCTGACTATCAGCACCCGCAAGACTTCGCGTGGCCTCGAAACCGGCGTCAGTGTCGCTTTCCGCGACGGCATGTTCCTGACGCATCGTCTTTACGAAGACTTCAACGCCCGTTATGCCGCCAGCACCGCACGCTGCACGGAAAAGGCGATCCGCTCTATGCATGACGAAGCGCTCGCCAATCTGGAAACCCTCAAGGGCCATGCATACGCCCACTATGGCATGACTGCCCCGGTGGAAAGCGAAGCGGCATGATCGAGCGCGATCAATTCTTCGACATGTTGCAACGCGTCGCCAATGACGGCGTTTGCGGCCAGCCCCGGCCCTATTCGGGCCGGGCCATGTATGGCAAGCAGTGCATCGCAGTGTCCGGTGATTATCTGGACGAATGGGCGCTTGCCGTCGCGCTGGGGCACCAGTGCCGTTGCTGGGGACTTGACGTTCGCGATCTGCCTTCGCCGGACAGCGATTCGCTTGGCCGAGGCCGCGTCCTCTATTGGCCGCAATACGAATGGCCGGACGACCAGCCCGAACCGGCGGACGAAGACGAAGACTAAGGGAAGGCGGGGCAACCCGCCTTTTCTTTTGTTCTTTACCCGGCGTTAAGGTTAACGAAGAGTTACGATTAAGTGGAAAAAGTTCTTGACCGAATCAGTTACCTACCCTAGAACGAATCATCGCATTAAGCGATTGGAGACAGACCATGCTTATGAACCCCTCTGTAAATATCAATGGCACCAGCCGCGAGGCTCTTGTCGATGCCCGCCGGGATGCCTTCGAAGCGATCCACGCCGCCATGAATGCGCTTCGCGAAACCATGCCCCATGGCCGCGATTACGTGGGCCGGGCGCATCAATTCTCGGTGGACCGGGCGATCTACATGGAACGGCACGCCGTCCTGTCGAAGCTGTCCGAAGACCTGATGGACGAAGCGCTCGCGATCCAGAATGCCGGGGCACGGGGCGCTGTGGTATGACCTACATTCATCACGAAACATTCAGCAGCCCGGAAGCCGATGAGAACGAAAACGAGCGGACGCCGAGAAACGCGCAATGGAATATGAGAGAGGGGCTTAGGCCCCTCTTTCTTTACCGGAAACCACACGTTAACCTTAACAGACCAGCCGAACTCGTTAACCATCTGTGTGGAAAAAGTGCTTGACCTAATACAGCGACTCGCCTAGAAACGAATCACTTGAAACGGAGACAAGACCATGAAACTTTTCCCTGATGCCGCCGCCCTCGAATCATCCGGCTATCTTTTCCGGATCACTGACAACGGCGGCGAAACCTTTGACAGAATCACCGTCACGTTTTGCGATGGCGACGCGCTCGTTTGCACGCTCGGGACCATTTGCGCCCACGTTGAACGGGTTGACGTTCAAGTTGACGCAGAAGCCGTCGAATCCGGCGAGGCGCGGGACTTGCGCTGGATTGATCTGGACCCCGGCCTGCAATCGCGCATCCTTGCCGATCTGAATAACGGCTTTGCGGATTATATCGAAGCCGCGCCCGCAGCCGCGACTCGGGACGAAGCCCGCGACTGGGAAGGGCTATGGGATCACTACAGTGATAAACGTTCGCCGATTTATAAGTTGGGGGATTATTATCGCATCCGCGATGATGAGCGCGACAATGAAAACGACGATGACGATGACGCCTTTGAGACGCCAGCATTCGCTACGTTCCGGGACGCCTTATTCTACATGTTGCCAACCGACTATGACTTGAGCGGCCCGGAATATCACACCACGGTCGATCTCTGGGATACCGAAGGGGGACCGGCTGAACCTTGGGAAAAGGAACAGGATTGCGGTCAATGCGAAGGCACCGGCACAATCGAAGGCGGACCGGGCGGTGATGGGGAGGATGAGGAATGCCCCGTCTGCGATGGGAAGGGCAAGCAGGGATAAACTAGGCGGGCTCCGGCCCGCCTCTTTTCCCGGTAACCCGGCGTTAACCTTAACAAATCGGACTAAGTTGTTAACCATCAAAGTGGAAAAACTACTTGACCGAATCACTTGTGCCGCCTAGAAACGAATCACCGCAATCAAGCGGTTGGAGACTTGACCATGCCTAAGTGGCAATACAGTGGCGACCTTGATCTGCGAGAGGGCGGATTCTTCTGGCTGGACAACGGCGATGAAGACTGGGTGGCAGCCGTAAGCGTGACCCCTTGCAGCAGCGCAAGCGGGCCTGACAATCTGTTCTATATCGAGTCGGGCTCGATCTACTTTGCCCGCGATAAGTATGCTGACTATCTGTCAGTGATCGGCATGGAACCGGAAGACGCGACTCGCGAAGACGTGATCTACGCCGCGCACGCCTATGCTGGAATCGAGCGGGACCACGAAACGGTCGTCCGAATTGGTAAGGACGAAAGAGCGTCGGACCCTTGGCGGTGGAACGATTCGGGGTGGAACCCGGAACCCGATGTAGTGCTGCGCGGTAATGCGAGCCTGCAACGTTGGGTTGAACGCGAGTATCTGTCATGAACGCCGATGCAATCGAAGCGGAAGCCGCCGCAATCGCCCAAGCCGTTGCCGAGCGTAAGGCCCGGCCCTATCAGGCCGATGACAAGGCCCTAGTGGCGGCCTACCTTGCCGCCTCTGGTGTCGCGGGCTCACGCTCTTGGGAGATAACCCCGGAAGCGTTGGACTTGCCCTACCCTGTGTGGGCGGCCATCCGGGCGGCCTACTTCGAAGCCGCGTGCAAGTGGAAGCGGGAGTCCGGCGCATAGCCGGGCTCTTTCCCGGTAACCATCCGTTAACCTTAACAAGTCGTTACCACTAAGTGGAAAAAGTGCTTGACCGAATCGCTTGCGTCACTTAGAAACGAATCAGTTGAAACGGAGACAGACCAATGCCTGAATTTCAAATGGATAAAGAGGGAACCGTCAATGGGATGGTTTTCGCCGATCTCTCCATGATCTTTCAGGGTTACGTGGAAGCGATGCTTTTCACGGAAAACTCGCCCGGCAATAGCATGGTCGATTGGCTGGATGATGAAGTGCAGGCAGGCTTGCGGGAAGGCACCATTGACGGCTGCATTCCGGAAGATGCGGGCTGGGGTGATATTCACCCCGAATCGGCTGAGCGGATGCAACTCGATTGCCTTAACTTCGAAGTGCAAGCCCGCGATCTACTGGCGCAAGCCTATGAGCGCGACTATGACGCGGCGCAAGCGGGCCGGGATTTCTGGTTCACTCGCAACGGTCACGGCGTCGGCTTTTGGGACCGCAAGGAACTGGAAGCGGACGGGCTGGGGGATGCTCTCACCACCATCGCCGAGTCGTTCGGGCAAGTGTATGTCGATTTCATCGCAGACCCTGAAAGCCCGACCGGTTACGGTTACGTCCACGTCTGAGAGGGGAGGGGCCTTGCGCCCCTCTCTTTTTGTCCGGTAACCTATCGTTAAGGTTAACGTGCCGGCCGATCTTCTTAACCATCAAAGTGGAAAAAGTGCTTGACCGAATCACTTGGGTCACCTAGAAACGAATCACTTGAAACGGAGACAAGACCATGAAACTTTTCCCTGATGCCGCCGCCCTCGAATCATCCGGCTATCTTTTCCGGATCACTGACAACGGCGGCGAAACCTTTGACAGAATCACCGTCACGTTTTGCGATGGCGACGCGCTCGTTTGCACGCTCGGGACCATTTGCGCCCACGTTGAACGGGTTGACGTTCAAGTTGACGCAGAAGCCGTCGAATCCGGCGAGGCGCGGGACTTGCGCTGGATTGATCTGGACCCCGGCCTGCAATCGCGCATCCTTGCCGATCTGAATAACGGCTTTGCGGATTATATCGAAGCCGCGCCCGCAGCCGCGACTCGGGACGAAGCCCGCGACTGGGAAGGGCTATGGGATCACTACAGTGATAAACGTTCGCCGATTTATAAGTTGGGGGATTATTATCGCATCCGCGATGATGAGCGCGACAATGAAAACGACGATGACGATGACGCCTTTGAGACGCCAGCATTCGCTACGTTCCGGGACGCCTTATTCTACATGTTGCCAACCGACTATGACTTGAGCGGCCCGGAATATCACACCACGGTCGATCTCTGGGATACCGAAGGGGGACCGGCTGAACCTTGGGAAAAGGAACAGGATTGCGGTCAATGCGAAGGCACCGGCACAATCGAAGGCGGACCGGGCGGTGATGGGGAGGATGAGGAATGCCCCGTCTGCGATGGGAAGGGCAAGCAGGGATAAACTAGGCGGGCTCCGGCCCGCCTCTTTTCCCGGTAACCCGGCGTTAACCTTAACAAATCGGACTAAGTTGTTAACCATCAAAGTGGAAAAACTACTTGACCGAATCACTTGTGCCGCCTAGAAACGAATCACCGCAATCAAGCGGTTGGAGACTTGACCATGCCTAAGTGGCAATACAGTGGCGACCTTGATCTGCGAGAGGGCGGATTCTTCTGGCTGGACAACGGCGATGAAGACTGGGTGGCAGCCGTAAGCGTGACCCCTTGCAGCAGCGCAAGCGGGCCTGACAATCTGTTCTATATCGAGTCGGGCTCGATCTACTTTGCCCGCGATAAGTATGCTGACTATCTGTCAGTGATCGGCATGGAACCGGAAGACGCGACTCGCGAAGACGTGATCTACGCCGCGCACGCCTATGCTGGAATCGAGCGGGACCACGAAACGGTCGTCCGAATTGGTAAGGACGAAAGAGCGTCGGACCCTTGGCGGTGGAACGATTCGGGGTGGAACCCGGAACCCGATGTAGTGCTGCGCGGTAATGCGAGCCTGCAACGTTGGGTTGAACGCGAGTATCTGTCATGAACGCCGATGCAATCGAAGCGGAAGCCGCCGCAATCGCCCAAGCCGTTGCCGAGCGTAAGGCCCGGCCCTATCAGGCCGATGACAAGGCCCTAGTGGCGGCCTACCTTGCCGCCTCTGGTGTCGCGGGCTCACGCTCTTGGGAGATAACCCCGGAAGCGTTGGACTTGCCCTACCCTGTGTGGGCGGCCATCCGGGCGGCCTACTTCGAAGCCGCGTGCAAGTGGAAGCGGGAGTCCGGCGCATAGCCGGGCTCTTTCCCGGTAACCATCCGTTAACCTTAACAAGTCGTTACCACTAAGTGGAAAAAGTGCTTGACCGAATCGCTTGCGTCACTTAGAAACGAATCAGTTGAAACGGAGACAGACCAATGCCTGAATTTCAAATGGATAAAGAGGGAACCGTCAATGGGATGGTTTTCGCCGATCTCTCCATGATCTTTCAGGGTTACGTGGAAGCGATGCTTTTCACGGAAAACTCGCCCGGCAATAGCATGGTCGATTGGCTGGATGATGAAGTGCAGGCAGGCTTGCGGGAAGGCACCATTGACGGCTGCATTCCGGAAGATGCGGGCTGGGGTGATATTCACCCCGAATCGGCTGAGCGGATGCAACTCGATTGCCTTAACTTCGAAGTGCAAGCCCGCGATCTACTGGCGCAAGCCTATGAGCGCGACTATGACGCGGCGCAAGCGGGCCGGGATTTCTGGTTCACTCGCAACGGTCACGGCGTCGGCTTTTGGGACCGCAAGGAACTGGAAGCGGACGGGCTGGGGGATGCTCTCACCACCATCGCCGAGTCGTTCGGGCAAGTGTATGTCGATTTCATCGCAGACCCTGAAAGCCCGACCGGTTACGGTTACGTCCACGTCTGAGAGGGGAGGGGCCTTGCGCCCCTCTCTTTTTGTCCGGTAACCTATCGTTAAGGTTAACGTGCCGGCCGATCTTCTTAACCATCAAAGTGGAAAAAGTGCTTGACCGAATCACTTGGGTCACCTAGAAACGAATCA